>HHCFC01400__coassemble_1294_pt1 | contig 34581 bp, 34 predicted proteins | sample HHCFC01400__metabat2_high_PE_014 | metagenome-assembled genome bin HHCFC01400
GCCGCAATCTCGGTAATCGGCTGCATAACGGTTTCCTGTGCAATTTCGATGTCTGTTTTGAATCCCATTGTTAAAATCTCCCTTCCATGTTTCGTTTTTGCTATGAATAATTTTTCATCGTACTGATGATAATATCACAGGCCACAACAAGGTCTTCCGCATGAAAAGCCGCCGGAAAATTATCACTGAATAAAATTTGTGCAGAGGGCGGAAATTCTTCATCCCCCTCCCACAACTGAAAACGGATAAAAAATCCTCTGAACAGTTCAATTTCATATCCGGCGTCTCCCGCCTCGATTTCCCTCGCCCCCATATTAGAAAGTGCTCTGCAAAAAACGTCAAGCCTGTTTCCAAAGGAAAACGCAAGCCGCATCATACACCTTCCGTTAAATTGGCGATAATATACCTCACCCCAGGGAATCTCACGGTAAGTTAAAAACTTCCCAGTACCGCTGACCTGGCAGCCTTCAGTCAAAAAACGGATCACCAGAATCTGTGCTGCTGTCATCTCCGTCAGAGGACACCAATCTGTATTCTCCTTCAATGCCACAACTGTAAATTCTGGAAATCCAATCTCATAATCCTTCCCTAAAAAGCTTACTGTAAAACAGCTTCTTTCTTCGGAATAAGGGAAACCGGTACGGCTGCTGATTTCCAGTGGATCCTTCTTTCTGTATTCTTCTTTATAATGCTCAAACGGAACCCGCTCTTTATTGTCTTTATCGTAAGCAACGTTCATGCCAGTCTCCTTAAAATGTAAATTAATATTTGCCTGCACGGCAGGCCGCAGACGCTTCCTTCGGAAGCTTCGCTGCTGCGCTCCTTCTCGCTTTCTCTTTCTGCACGGCAGGCCGCAGACGCTTCCTTCGGAAGCTTCGCTGCTGCGCTCCTTCTCGCTTTCTCTTTCTGCACGGCAGGCCGCAGACGCTTCCTTCGGAAGCTTCGCTGCTGCGCAGCTCCTGTCTGCGCCTGATGGGCGTCCCGCCCATCTAACGTGACTAAAAACCAGCCTTCGACAAGCCAGCTTGTCTCAGTCTGTTTTTCAGTCACACTGCCGTGCTGGACTGTTGAATCACTTCATCGCCAGGGAGGGGAAGAGTGTTGCGTCTGTATGCGGCAGGAAGCAGCTTGCGACAAACTCATCCATGTAAGTCGGTTCGCTGGAAAGCTCCAGATACGTCATATTGTGCGCCACATCCGCAACCTTGGCCTCCGCCTCGGAAGAACACAGCATCGCATAGGCCCCAGCCAGGGATGAGTTGCCGATATACGTAAACTTCTCCCGCTCAATATCCGGGAACATTCCGATACTTACCGCATTCTCCATATTGATTCCGCTTCCGATTCCCCCTGCCACATAGACATGGTCGATCATCGTCACGTCAAAATCCAGGGACTGAAGCATCACACGGATCGCCGAGAAGATTGCTCCTTTCGCACGGATAAAGTTGTCAATGTCAACTTCTGTCAGCTCAATATCTTTGACGGATGCCGCATCCTCCTTAAAGGCAAGTACAAAGCTCCCCATTCCATACTGATCATGTCGGATACGTTCTCCCTCACGGATGAATTTGCCTTTAGGGCTGATGATGCCGCAGCGAAAGAGTTCGCTGATTATATCTATGATACCGGAACCACAGATACCAGCCGGTTTCTGTCCCTCGTCCCCTACTACCTTAAATGTGGGCTGCATGGTCTCTTTATCAATGGTGCAGGCTTCAATGGCTCCATCGGTAGCTCTCATGCCGCAGCTAATATCTCCGCCTTCAAAAGCCGGTCCTGCGGAACAAGCACAGCTCATCATAAATTCAGAGTTTCCGAATACAAGCTCGCCGTTGGTTCCCAGGTCAATAAAAAGGGACATCTCTTCTTTATTCCAGATGGCGCTGGCCAATGTGCCCGCCGTGATATCTCCTCCTACATAGCTTCCGATGTTCGGGGCGACAATGACACGGGCATGGGGGTTGATGTCAATGGCAAGATCATTGGCATAAATCCCTTCCACTTCATAGAAAGTGGGGATATACGGCTCCATACGCACCGGGTCTGCATCCACAGCAAACAGAAGATGATTCATGGTGGTGTTGCCTGCAACGCAAAGGCGGAAAATATTCTCGTGCGCAAAACCAGAGGTTCGGCACAGAGAGTCCACCAGAGGATTCAGCGTCTCTTCCACTATCGCTCTCTGAAGTTTCTTTCGCCCTCCTACTTTCTGCTGCTCAATGATACGATTGATTACATCCGCACCAAAACGAATCTGTCCGTTTCCTGAAGATGCTTTGGCAATGATTGCTCCCGTCAGCATATCCACAAGCAGTGCGGATACAGTCGTCGTACCAATGTCCACAGCAAGCCCGCCAACCTGGGGTACAGCTCCCTTCGGCATCACGTCGAGGATTTCCAGTTTCTTCTCTGTCCTGCGCACCACGCATTTCAGATGGAAAGAGGACTGGCGCAGAGCGTCTGAAAGCTTTTTCAGCGCCGCAAAGGTAATTTTCACACGTTCCACGCCACACTGAGCCTTAACCGCCCAAATCAGCCGCTCATTATCCGGCATCGTATCGTCAAGGGACGGAGCTTCCATCTTTACATCAATAACCTCGAGGTCATTCTTAAACTCAATCCCCGCCTCTGCAATATCGGATTTCGCTTTCTCAAAAATGCGTACTTCCTCTGTAGAACTCAGATCCGCAACCTTCATTCTGCTCCGGTAAGCCGAAGCAATGTCAGGAACAAGGACTTCAACATCTGACGTGATCAGACTGATGCATGACAGCCTCCAGCCCTGCTCATATTCCTCGGCGGTGATGTGACGTGTTTTCTCAGAATCAAGGCTGCCGGAAACCAGCTTCACTTTACATTTTCCGCAGGCTGCATTTCCGTTGCAGGGAGCATCGATGGCTACATTCGCTTTTTTAGCAACCTCAAGGAGATTTTCACCCTCTGCGGCAAAAGCGGTGACATCCTCGCTGTTTTCAAATTTAAAGGTTACCTTGTACATGTTCTATCCTCATAATTTCTACATCTTTGTCAGATACCCGGAAACACACGTGCCCCCGGGTATCAAAAATTTACCGTCAAATTAACGATTGTTCAATTATAATTCAAGATAAGAATCTGCGTACAGAGTGTTGTTCTTGAATACGTCACAGGATTTGATCGTCTCCATCAGACGCAGGTCATTCGGGTTTACGATTGCGGACGTAAGACCCTGCATCATACACATAGCTACCAGAGCGGAATCCATAATCGGGCGGATGTGCTTGGGCATACCGTTAGAGTTATTGGAAAGACCGCCTGTAGAGTTCAGTCCCATATCGGAAATCATCTTGATGAACTCAAGAATCTCCATCTGCTTGTCCTGCATTCCTTTCACAACCAGGAACAGCGGGTCAAACCAGAGATCTGTGGGCTCCATGCCATGCTCCATACCTCTCTCAAGAAGCGTCTGAAGGAACATCATACGCTCGTCATTGTCAGCCGCAATACCTTCGCCATTGCAAAGTGCGATAACGATTGCATCGTTTGCTGCCGCAAGATCCACGTACTCAATTCTTCCTGCTGCATCGGCAGAGTTTACGATCGGTTTTCCTTTTTCACGGTTGTAAACAGCAATGCCGGCCTCAATGGCTGCCTTGTTGGATGTATCAAGGGCAAGGGGAACGTTGTCAAACTCACTCTGAAGGAGCTGAACCGCCCACTTCATCAGATCTTCACCGTCTGATTCAGCCGGTCCGATGTTTACGTCAAGGTAAACAGCGCCAGCGTCAAGCTGCTGTTTTGCACGCTTGATGATTGGTTCCGGATCTCTCTCTGTAAAAGCCTTGTTGACTGCAGGAGCAGTTGTGGAAAGTCTTTCACCGATTGTAATAAATTTACCCATTGTCATTCTCCTTTATAATTTTATATTTTCTCTGCCTCTGGGGCAGAGATTACGGGTTTTAAGCCGTAATCTCTTTCATAAATTTAACAAGCTGAACTGCCTCGTTCGGAGCGACGATGATTTCCCAGCCCGGAAGCTTTGCTTCCAGCTCGCCCTTCAGCACGGCCACTTTACCGGGGATTACCAGTCTTCTGGATTTAATCTTGCCCTCGATATCCTGCTCCTGGAAGAACTTGGCAATCGTGCTGGATGAGAACTTACCTGCGGCCCAGGATGTCAGTACGGAGAGTCCGCCTGCATCGTTGATAATGAGGTTCATCGGAACACCGGAACGCTCAAGCTCACCGGATACCACGAAATATGTAAGGGCAAAGTCTACCGTTGTCACACAGATAGAATTCTCATCTGCGCCGTTCAGCGGATAAATGCCTGGCTCAACCTTCATGGGCTTCTGCGGATCTGTGAATACATTCTGACGCAGACCGTAAAGCGGAAGAGCTTCAGCATATGTCATCTGCTCCATAACAACGATGGAACCGTATTTCATTGTAAACAGAGAAGCCAGTGCCGCCTGCAGGTGTGCATTTCCTTTTGCAAGCAGCGCAGCATTTACCAGCGACGGATATCCGCAGGTACGGTTGCTGTCCTTAATGGCTGCTTTGCGGAACTGAACTGCCGTAGCAAACGCATCTTTGATGGACGTGGTGCCGCAGTCGATAATGAGATTCTTGTTTCCAAGCTTCTCAAGAGCCGCTACTGTATCATACAGCTCGTTGCTGTCAGCGCCCTGTACTCCAAGTACAACGCCGGCTTCTGTAGCAACAGCGTTCATCGCCTCATAATTGGAAGCGTTCGCGCCGTTGAGAACCGGTTTCGTATCTTTTACAAGAGCCACTGCCTCTTTTGCCACATCGGCGTCAGGACATCCCAGGATCAGAACACGGCCAAGCCCAGCCGCCTTCTTAACCAGATCCAGGTATTTGTCTTTACCAGCATCCGCACTGTAATTTACATATACCATCTCTACATACATTCTCTCGCCGATACGCTCATAATCTACCTTGGGAATCTCAGCAAGCTTTGCTTCGATGGTCGCATCATCCATACAGCTGCAAAGAGAAACTGCGTATCTTGTTTTGCTTACGAAAGTCTTCTCATGACGGAACAGAACCGTCTCACCGCCGAGAGACATCTCATTTTCTCCAGTTCCAACCTTAATGGTCTTCATGGGCGGAGCGGTTGCCTCACTCATTGCAGCCTTTGCTTCTTCTGAAAAATACGGGCAGGCATCGATTGACACAGCGCCCTGAGCAACTTTCATAGAGAAAGCCATACATGTGGGGCTGCCGCATTCTTTACAGTTTTTCTTCGGTGACAGTTTGAAAATATCAAGACCTTTCAGTGCCATTTCTTTTTTCCTCCTTATGCTTCACAGTTCTTATACTAACTCCGCAATCAGCGTCTTTATGGTCTTTACAGATTCCGGATGTCTCAGGATAACAGCATTGGATCCGGAAGCCAGAACTGCTGCTGCAGTCTCAATCTCCATATCTACTCCACGAGACTCCTGACATCCCCATTCAGGCATATCTGCTTCGGAAGCCATTGCCTCCTTTACGCCCCACACTTCAGAAGCAACCGGAGTGATAATGGGCATCTGAAGCGTTGTATCTCCCTGGGACAGAGCTGCCGCTTTGATACGGTCCATTGTGGAAACTACATACTCAAAGCCGTAGCCTGCCGCTGCGGAACCTACATTCATAACGATGCTCTTTCCGTCTACACCGAGCTGTGTAAGCAGTACATTGAGCTGTTTTGCAAGATTAATATCAACGGCTGACTCAGCACCTACAACCTGCTTGTAAGCAAGTCCTGCTGAAGCACCGATTGTCTTGTAATTTTCTTCTTTTGCTGCCAGAATCAAGGCATTTCTGCCCTCCAGAGCAGCAGACGCCTTGTCGAGAAGTTCAGCGTCTTTCTCTACGTGCTTGCATCCGCAAACTACAAGCGGAACATCAACAGCATCTGCAACATCCTTTACAAGCTGAATCAGTTCATCCGTAGATTTATTTTCGCCGTTGGGATCTCCGCCTTCCAAACGGATGCTGAGGAAATCAACGCCCTCAAAAGTAACAGCCTTCTTAGCCATATCTACAACAGTCTCACATCCTTCATAGCATTTCTGAATGCATTCCGGCTCATTTGCAAGGCCTCCGTCTGTGATTTCAATACCTACCTTCGGTGCATTGGCGATTGCGTCGTCGAAAGTATAGAACGGAAATACATTCTCTCCACCAATCTTAATCGCTTTGTCACCGGTGCCAATTTCAACTGTATTGATTTTTGCGCTGAATTTTCCTGATTTTGCAGTAAACGGCATTTCTACATTACCTCCTTGTGTTTTCACACCGGCGTACCGATAAGCACACCGGATTTTTTAGTTATATTTTCTTCCTGGATCTAAATCCAGGAACCGCACAAATAAACAATTCATGAACCTGCAGGATTCTGGAACCCGAAACAGCAGGCACAAGAAGCTTCCTCATAAAGCAGTGGAAGCTTCCTGCGCTAACACTTCGGAAAGTACACAATTCCAAGAGAATTTTCCAGTAAGGCAGGTCCCCTTTCAGAAAAACTTACATCATGGGATCCATGCTGAGAGCCGGATGTCCTTTTTCCTCCAGGAATGCCAGCAAGGTCTCGGGATCTTCCGCAACTGTCTCATCACCGATCATATCAGTGAAATTATCGATTCCGTAGAGTTCTTTCGCTGTGGCATTCAGTCTCTCCGCAACCTGATCCTTCAGATCCTTAGGCATCCAGACAATACGCCTTACTCCGCCTTCTGCCTTCATAAACTTCTTAGAAGAAATGAAGTGCTTTCCATGTCCCATAAATCCAGGTGTCTGCACACCGCCGCCGGTCATGGAAGCCAGTTCCGGGAAGGTCATACCGATGGGTGTCATGCCTGCGTACTCACGGTTCGCAATGCATACGCCGTTGGAAAGAGGCTCAATTCCGCAGATACACTCAAAACATCCGCAGGAAGTCATGGGCTTCTCAATGATGGAATACAGAGATACATCCTCCAGGGCTCCCTGGGAAAATTTCTTCACTGCTTCGTTTACATCCTCATATTCACCGATTCTCTCATCAATCACTTTCTCTTTTGTGATTACCTGGCAGGGTCCCTGTGGATCCAGCTCGTTGGTAGCCTTTGCGTCCAGCCATGAAACGGCTCCGCAAAGTCCCAGACGCTCCGGCGTAACCACACATACGTGGGAGGGTGAGAATGCCTGGCACATGATGCAGCTGTAATATACGTCCACACCTTCATCTGTAAGAGTGTTCAGACGCTCGTCTCTCTTTTCAAACACAGGAGTAGCCAGCTCATGACGAAGCTTTGTACACATCTCTGCGTCTGTATAGATCTTAACCTGACATTTGTCAACAACCGCCGCAAACTCGCTCTTTACTTTTGCGTAGAGAACTTCACCGATATGTTTTACTCTGAATCCTGCATTGAAAGTCTCCTTGCTGACACGAACACGGATCATATCTCTCTGGCCTGTATGCATCAGACCTTCCACACAGTTCAGGTAAGAATGGAACTTACGCTCAATAACCGGCTCAAAGTCAGACTGCATGCTCTTACCGGCCACTTCCACAACGTAGGCGATGGACTGTTTGCTTCCCACATCGAAGCCATCCAGCTCCGGCCCAATCACCTCGATCTTGTGATCCTCTATCTCGCTCATATCCTTGGTGGTAACCAGCTCGAAGCAGTCCACTCTGGATCCGTCAAACTCAACCTGCATATCGCCCCGGCGGATGATCTCGCCTTCAAAAGCAGATGCAAAGGCAACGGGAATGTCGATATTGGTAATCTTAATCTTAATATCTCTAGCCTCAAGAGAAGTAGCGTTGAACTTGGAAACGTCTTTCTGAACGATAAGGCTCTTCGGTACCTTGAAGGTCTCCTCGTTGGTGATAACCGGGAATCCAAGAGCGATAGCGCCTGCACCGCAAGCAACGATCACGGCGTCAAGGGGAGCAAAGGCATTTACGAATGCCGGAACACGCTTCATGGTGTACTCCATCAGACCTGCCGCATCACCCGGCTGAATATTTCCGAAGATCAGAGCCGCACGGATGGCAACGGATACAACGTGAACCACAGAGGTAACGTCTTTACCCAGAGGGATCACACGCACATTAGCGCCTGTCTTATATCCCATCTCTTCGCACTGGTCAATGATGCCGCCTACCAGAGTAACCAAGATACCCTGTGCCTGGTAGCTCTTAACCAGGGCAACACCTTCTTCTGCTGTGGGAGCAGCGCCCAGGATAACAGCAACGCCGGGGATATCACCGGTTACAAGGGGTACGCCCAGCTCACGGATCACAGGATCTCCCAGATGTCCATAGCAGGGTGCCTCGTAAGGAACTGCACCATCCATATACTTTAATACTTCGATAAACTCTGCACACAGAGCTGTAGCCACACCTGACATGAAAGCATCGTTCAGTTTCTGCTCTCTTGTCATAAGTGTCTTGACAACACCCAAAGCTTCCTTCAGCTCTCCAAGGTTACCCACCTTGGTACCTGTTACTGCATAGTAGCAGGGAAGGCTGTAGGCGGTATCCGGAAAAGCCACTGCTTTGTCTGCGCCGTACTTTGCAATCGCATCGTTAATCGCAGATTCTGTCAGACCGTATACCGTATCATTTCCACTGAAAACAACATCAAATAAAGTCACTGTTCTGCCTCCATTTCTTTTGATAGATCCATTTTTTGTTTGATGTTCAGGATCTCTTCTCTCAGCACCTGACTGAAGTCATAGGGAGATTTCCCTTGACGATCCGCATCCATCACCTCTGTATTGTAGTGGATGCAGCCCAGAAGATCTTCCTCGGGAATCCTGGACCTGATGAATTCCTCATCCTCTTGGCTTCTCACCTTATTGGCCACGACCCGTACCTGGGCAACCCCCAGGTCTTTGGCCAGACGCTTGACATTCTTATAAGTCTGAACGCTTCTGGCTCCCGGTTCAATCACCACAATGAACTGATCCATCCCACTGGTGGTTCCCCTTCCCAGATGTTCCAGCCCGGCTTCCATGTCAAGAACCACCACATCCGTGCTTCGCAGCATCAGATGGCTGATAATCCTTTTGAGCATCACATGCTCCGGGCATACGCATCCGCCTCCCCCGGTCTCCACAGTGCCAAGGACGAGAAGCTTTACGCCGTTACGGCTTTTTGCATATTTATCCGGAATATCGTCTACCTTGGGATTCAAGCGGAACAGCTTATTGAACTCATCCGCGCCGGTCCGTTCCTCCACCAGCTTCCTCATTTTGGAAATCGGCACAATCTCCTCCAGCTCTTCTTCTGAAAAGCCAAGGGCCAGGCCAAGATTCGCATCAGGATCCGCATCGGCCGCCAGTACGCTTCTCCCCTCATCCGCATACATTCTGGCAAGAGTAGCCGCAAATGTGGTCTTACCCACACCGCCTTTTCCGGTAATAGCTATCTTCATAGTTTCCTCCTGCGTGCGGCCCGAAGGCCGCACTAAAAATCAAATATCAGATTCCGAGAGCCGCTCTCTTCTCTTCGATTCTCTGAATCATCAGATCGCCCAGCTTATCAATGTCTTTTTCAACAGTGTAAGCAGCCTCTACCCAATCACGGATACCGTCGGTCAGAAGGCCAACCACTTCGCTGGAGCCTGTAACCTGAGGCTCAACGCCCAGGAAAGTATCAATACCAGTAGCCACTACGTAGTTTCCGATGGAAACCGCTTTCTCAGACATCCACTCAGGAGCACATCCTACCAGAGGAAGCTGAGAAATGTTCAGGCCTGAATCTTTGGCAAGCTCAGAAGCCAGAATCATCATTCTGGAGATATCCACACAGGAACCCATATGAAGCACCGGAGGAATATCCGCCAGCTCGCATACTCTCTTCAGACCGGCGCCGCAAAGCTCCTTGGCATCCTTGTCCATAAGGCCCGCTCTGGCCGCAGCCTGGGCAGAACATCCAGAGAGTACCACGATAATGTCGTTGGCAATAAGCTTCTTCATCAGCTCAATATGCGCGGAGTCAGGACGGATCCTGGGATTGTTGCAGCCTACCATAGCTACTGCTCCTCTGAGAACTCCAGAAGTAATGCACTCAATAAGCGGTTTGGTTGTTCCTGTCTCATCCACCTGAGAGTTTGTAACCTTGTCAAGAGTCTTAACAATAGCTTCCACAGAATAACCAACAGTAGCTTTCTGCTTTAAGTCAGGAATATGTACCAGCTCCGGCTTTCTGTTCTTAAAGTTTTCTACAGCCGTACGTACAATCTCTTTTGCGTTCTCTCCCGCCGTCTCAGCATTGAAGCGGATAAACTCTGAATCCGGCATCTGCGCAATAGGGGATGTTGTGATGAACTTTGTGTGGAAACATTTGCTCAGAGGCCCTAAAGCCGGGAAAATACACTGAACATCCACTACAATGGCCTCGCACGCTCCCGTGAGAACCACATTCTCCTGCTGCAGGAAGTTACCTGCCATAGGGATTCCACGGCGCATAGCCACCTCATTGGAGGTACAGCAGACACCGGCTACGTTGATGCCCTTTGCTCCTACGGATTTTGCAAGAGCAACCATCTCAGGATCCTCTGCATAGTCACAGATCATCTCTGAGAGTGAGGGATCATGTCCGTGAACGATAATATTCACATAATCCTCTTTCATAACTCCCAAATTCGCTTCCGTATCCACAGGCTTGGGAGTTCCGAACATAACGTCTGAAAACTCTGTACCGCACATAGAACCGCCCCAGCCGTCAGAAAGTCCGCAGCGCAGGGACTGGCGAACCAGAGCCTCCGGCTTTGAAGAACATCCCATATGAGTCATATGCAGAGCTGTGGCAACCTCACGGTCAATCGCCCTGGGCTCAATCTCTTCTCTTGCCCACAGCTCCTGGGTGTGTTCCGGCGCTCTCTTCAGCCATCTCTGGGTACCGAAGGGTTTGCCGTACTCAAGAAGAGCCAGCTCAGCCATCTCATGGGCCAGATCATAAATGTCTTTCCCCTCTGTCTCAACGCCCCACTCTTTTGCGATGCGAATCAGCTTGTCAGGATCTTTTACTTTGTAATTGCCGTCCGGAGCAACTGTATGCAGGGTATGGCAGATCTCACGTCCGTGATCTGAGTGTGTGGCAGAACCGCCTGCCGTAAATCTCAGGAAGTTTCTTCCTACAATTCCGTGTACATCACATCCGCAGATTCCTCTGGGTGCCTTAGGTGTGATACGGCAGGGACCCATGGAGCAGATCCGGCAGCAGACTCCCTGCTCACCAAATTTACAGTGGGGTGTCTGATTCTTCACACGAAACTGCCATGCGTCTGCGCCTACCTTGGCGCCGGTCTCTAAGAGACGGTTTGTAGCCGCCTCAAATTCCTCTACTGATGTAAGTCTAAAGTTTCCCATCATTACCTCCTTGTATCATGTATCTGAAGAAAATTTTATCGTCATACTGTGTTATCCGCAAAGTTTTGCAGCTATCCTGTCCCTTCAGGGCAGGAAACTTTTAAAAAGATTCAACTGATGTGCCGCTTAAGTACCTCTGTTCTTACATACCTCCATATCCGCATCCCTCCATTTCTGTTATGTTATAATTTTATTTAACTGCAGAATTAATTCTCGCAGCTAATTTTCACTACGCCTCCGGTGAGATCCGCCATAGCAAGGGTCCCAAGAATCTCTTTCGTATCTCCCAGCACATCGGTCAGAATTACCTTATCACCGTCAACCTCGATTTTGCTGACATATTCAAGAATCACACTGTCATGATCCTTTACATTGTAAGCTGTCGCCAGACACATATTCCCTACCTCCTAACTCTCTTTGGCAAGATCCAGAGCAAGCTTCAGATAAAGGTTTCCTTTCTGATATTCGTCAACAGCCCGACGCACCTGCTCCGCCGCAGCCTCTTTTCCAGATTCGGCAAGTTTGCCTGCGAGCTGATCCAGTTCCGCCGCATGGTGTTCGTTGTGCTTCAGCATATAGTCCAGCAAAGCAGACATCTTGTCCGCGCCTTCCGGGCCATGGCCGCATTCCTGACCGCAGCTCTCTTTGCATTCCTTTCCCCCACAGCCTTCGGCTCCGTGATGATGATGGCCCTCCCCGTGGGAATGCCCATGATCATGGCCGTGAGAATGGGGCAGAAGATTACCGTTTTCGTCCTGTATTAAATGCATTTCTGTGTCCCCTTTCTTAATGCAGAGGGATGTTTGGTTTGTTAATTTTTTGACACACCCAACTCTTGTTCTGCATATGGCTGTATTATAGCATATCTTGTTTTTATTCACAACAAGCGGTGTGTATTTTTTTAAGAACTTGTGTGTATTAACCATAAAAGAAAAGCATAACAGAAATTTTCTTTTCTATTATGCTTTTCTCATAAAAAATAATTCCCTATTATTTACTATAAAGCCCAGTCTCAATGGACAGGCAGACTGCGTGCTGGCACGCAAGGCTGCATGGACATTTGAGACGCTAACCCGTATAAGCATGTAGGGCGATAGCCCGGAATGCGAATACGGGTAGGATTGCGGGAGCACATAGTGCGGAGCAATCCGTGGCTTTTAAGCGTGGCGGTGCCTGCGCCAGCAGGCATGTAAGTTTACATAAAAGCCCAGTCTCAATGGACAGGCAGACTGCGTGCTGGCACGCAAGGCTGCATGGACATTTGAGACGCTAACCCGTATGAGCATGTAGGGCGATAGTCCGGAATGCGAATACGGGTAGGGCGCTGCGTGCCAGTGGCACGCGTTTAGCGCCGACCGAAGCGGAGCGGAGACTTGCGGGAGCACGCAGTGCGGAGCAATCCGTGGCTTTTATGTGCGGCGGTGCCTGCGCAGCAGGCATGTACGTTTTGTCCTAACACGAATAAGCTACCAGGGCAAAATGGAACTCTCCACTTTATTGTCCCTGAGCATGAGCTGAGCCACGGACGCTTTTGGATCCTTGCCCTCAAAAAGGATTCCGTATACCTGCTCTATGATCGGAAGTTCCGTGTCATATTTTTCTGCAAGCTTCATGGCGGCTTTTACAGAGTAAACCCCTTCTACCACCATATTTACTTCCCGCATGGCTTCCCCCATAGAATATCCTTTTCCCAGGAGAATGCCGGCCCGGCGGTTCCGGCTGTGCATACTGGCGCAGGTGACAATCAGATCCCCGATACCTGTAAGCCCGGAAAAAGTCTCTAAACGGCCCCCCATCTTCATGCCCAGGCGCCCGATCTCCACAATTCCTCTTGTGATGAGAGCCGCCTTGGCGTTATCTCCGTAGCCCATGCCATCTGCAATTCCTGCCGCCAGGGCAATTACGTTTTTAAGTGCGCCCCCCAGTTCAATTCCCAGCATATCCGGGCTGATATAAATTCTGAAACAGGGACTCATAAAAACAGACTGCAGCTCCTTGGCCGTATCCTCGCTGTGGGCTCCCACCACACACGCCGTAGGCAGGCTTCTAGCCACTTCCTCCGCATGACTTGGACCTGAGAGCACAGCGCTTTGGATACCCGGCAAAACTTCTTCCAGAACCTGCGACATTGTAAAAAGCGTATCTTCCTCTATCCCTTTGGATGCGCTGACCACAATGACCCCTTCCTGTATATAAGGTTTCATCTCCTGTGCCGTCTCTCTGACACAGGCAGAGGGAACCACCACTACCAGGATCTCCTTGCCTGACACGGCTTCCTCCATGGATGCCGTAACCCGTATCTTATCCGGGACCTGAATTCCTGGAAGCTTTTCCGGAAGGCTCCTGGTCTCCCGCAGCTTCTGAGCGGACTTTTCTGAATGGCACCATAAAGTAACCTGGTATCCGTTTTCATTCAGCAGGATCGCCAAAGCCGTCCCCCAGCTCCCAGCGCCGATTATACCTATCTCTTTCATGTATTTTCCTTTCTGCCTGATGAATCAGGAACGGTTTTTCTTAAACAGATACGTTTTCCTCTCTTCTCCCCGAACCAGTCTCACAAGATTCGCCCGGTGCTTCCAAAATGCCAGCACGGTCAGAGCCGCCACCACCACATACATCTCATTCAAATGGGCCTGCTCCATGCCAAACATTCCCATTTGTCCAAAAACAACCACTTCAATCATAAAGCCTGCGTAGAGCAGCAGAGATCCCAGGGAAACCAGATGCGTCAAAAGGGTGGTCCCGAAAAAAGTCACGATAGCCAGCAGGGTCATCTGCCATCCCAGGGATACAATCAGCCCAGCCGTAGCGGCAATTCCCTTTCCTCCTTTGAAATTAAGATAAAAGGGATAATTATGGCCAAGAACCACTCCCGCACCAGCGTACACACTCAGAAGGGGGAGGATCTGGCTGTATTGGTTTTTGAAAATCAGACGGACTGCCATCACTGCCAGAAAACACTTTAAGAAATCAAATAGAAATGTGATAATCCCCGCCTTGGTTCCCATGGTACGCAGCATGTTGGTCGTTCCGGCATTGCCGCTCCCATGCTGACGTATATCAATCCCATGCATTTTTCCATAAATATAGCTGGTCTGAAGCAGTCCGAATAAATATCCGATACAAAGACACAAAACCCTTACTGTCATGATCTGTCCTGATCCTTTCTCTCTCTGATTATGAATTTCAAAGACGTTCCTTTAAAACCAAAGGTGTCCCGAATCTTGTTCTCCAGATACCTGGTATAAGAAAAATGCATAAGCTGCCGGTCATTTACGAAAACCACAAAAGTAGGCGGCTTAACAGAGACCTGGGTAATGTAGTAAAGCTTCAGTCTTTTTCCCTTGTCTGAAGGCGGCTGCTGAAGGGCCACTGCCTCTGCCATAATCTCATTCAGCACCCCTGTAGATACCCGCATGGTCTGATTCGCCATCACCATGTCGATGGTCTCAAAAAGTCTGGGAAGCCTCTGCCCAGTCTCCGCCGAGATAAAAAGAATCTCCGCATAGGGCATATAAGAGAGTACCTGCCGGATTTTGTCTGTATACTTATAAATGGTCTTATCGTCTTTTTCAACGGCGTCCCATTTATTTACCGCTATTACGATTCCCTTCCCCCGGTCATGAGCGATTCCGGCAATCTTGGCATCCTGCTCTGTGACTCCTTCCAGGGCATCGATCAGGATAACCACAACATCGGCCCGGTCTACGGCCGATACGGTGCGGATGATGCTGTACCGTTCCAGTTCTTCCTTGATGCGGCTTTTTCTGCGAAGTCCCGCCGTGTCAATGAAAATATATTCTTTTCCCTCCCAGTTCACGGCAGTGTCCACTGCGTCCCGGGTGGTTCCGGCGATCTCCGAAACAATCAACCTTCTCTCTCCCAGCAGCTTATTGATAAGAGAAGATTTTCCCACGTTCGGCTTGCCTACAATGGCCACCCTGGGCCTCTCATCCTCTTCTTCCAGAAACTCGTCCTTCTTGAAATGAGAGATCACTTCATCCAGCATATCCCCGATTCCCAGTTTATTGCTAGCCGAGATGGCAAAGGGTTCGCCGATCCCCAGATTATAAAATTCGTATACGTCCGCCATGGACTTCTGGAAATCATCCGTCTTATTTACCGCCAGTACCACCGGTTTTCTGGAGCGCCGCAGCATATCCGCCACTTTTGCGTCTGAATCCACCAGCCCCTGACGGCAGTCAACCATAAAAAGAATCACGTCCGCCGTCTCGATGGCAATCTGTGCCTGTTCCCTCATCTGGGAAAGGATGATATCCTTGCTCTCCGGTTCGATTCCCCCTGTATCAATAATGGTAAAAGGCGTATTCAGCCATTCCACATCCGCATAAATCCGGTCTCTGGTCACTCCAGGCGTGTCTTTGACAATGGAGATGTTCTGTCCTGCCAATACATTAAAAAGTGTAGATTTCCCTACATTAGGCCTCCCCACAATGGCAACGATTGGTCTGCTCATGCCTTTCCTCCTTCCTTTGTATTCTGAATTACTGCCGATACAAAATCATATCCGCTTGATTTTACAATATGAATCTTTGTTTGTAAAGACTTTTCCAGCTCAGACGTATGCACATCGTCCAGAAACACATCCTCACCTTCACGGAGCATATTGCACGGAAGAAGGAGGCGGCTTCCAAGCTTTTTCCCTGTAAGCTGCTCTCTAAGATCCCTGCCTGTAATCAACCCCGACACCGTAATCTGCTCTCCGAAAAAACGATTTTCCACAGGATAGATGTGAATCTTCCTTCCCGGACACCTCTCCCGAATCATCCCGCACAGTTCCCGGATGCTGGGATAAGCCAATAATCCCGTAGCCACAGACAGCTCATCTTCTCTGCCGTCATCCTCCAGCTCCTCAAGGGCATCCTGTACCTCTTCCCTTAAAAGTCTCAGCATCCCCACACCATTCTCCAACTGGAGATAACCATCGTACCGGCTGGCTTCCGGAAGCTCTCTCCCCGCCAAAAGGTACCACTCATCCGAGGCATGGATAAAATGCGTCCCCTGCTCTCTGAAAATTTCACGCTGCCACCTTTCAATACAGTCGATAACTTTCTCCGCATCTTCTCTAGTGAAGGGCTTTAAGGGATACAGACCATCTCGGTATTTGGTAAGTCCCACAGGAACCACGGATACGCTTTTCAAAAACGGAAGAAAAGTTTTCAGCTCCCGGATAGACCGTTCCAGCTCTTCTCCGTCATTTATCCCCCGGCACAGAACAATCTGTCCGTTCATCTCTATCCCGGCATTCTTGAGACGCTCTGCCTTTTTGCATACGTCCCCGGCAAACCGGTTATTCAGCATCCGGCAGCGGAGCTGGGGATTAGTGGTGTGAAAGGAAATGTTGATAGGTTCCAGGCGGTAGCGGATAATCCGGTCCAGATCTTCCTCAGACATATTTGTCAGCGTTACATAATTTCCCTGAAGAAAAGAAAGCCTGGAGTCATCGTCCTTAAAGTACAGAGTCTCTCTCATCCCAGGAGGCATCTGATCAATAAAACAGAAGATGCACTTGTTCCGGCAGGACCGGTACTCATCCATAAGGCCGCTCTCAAAGGAGATTCCCAAATCCTCTTCATACTCTTTTTCAATCTCCAGCTCCCATTCTTCACCATCTTTTTTCCGGATCAAAACCGTTAAATATTCTTCATTCGTCAGATAACGGTAATCAAAAACATCCCGCACCGGCTGCCCGTTAATCGAGAGCAGTACGTCTCCTTCTTCCAGCTCCAGTTCTTCCGCAATGCTTCCGGGCTCAACTCCCCTGATCCTGTGCTCCAGTTCTTTTTTTCTCATTTTTACCTCATTTAAGCTGTCCATTTTTCGGACAGCAATCCGTTTTTTTCTGTGTTTTACCTGTTTATCATACTATTTCCCCATCTAAAATGCAACCCGCCAATCCTTTATCAGCAAAGACTGTCCTTGACGGGTCCCCTGCAAAATGATATAAATAGAACTGTAAAAGACAGAAGAACTGCCTGTGAACAATTCAATATTACGGAGGAAGAACATGTCAGACTACGATAAATTAGAACACATTTTGCCCGTGGGACCTTTAAAAATCGCCGCTCTGGAGGGCTGCCGTGATTTTGCTGCAACTGTAGACAAGCATCTGGCAAATTACAGGAAAGAATCAGTCAGGCAGCAGGGTTATATCGCTCCTTCTCCCGGGTATGTGAGAGATTCCTACCTGCTTGACTGCCGCTGTTCCCGTTTCGGTTCCGGTGAAGGCAAAGGAGAGCTGCACGATTCTGTCCGGGGGGCAGATCTATATATTCTGGTGGACGTCTGCAATTACAGCCTGACTTACACCGTATGCGGACAGGTAAACCATATGTCTCCAGATAATCACTTTCAGGATCTGAAGCGTATTATTTCCGCCGCTACCGGCAAGGCAAAACGAATCAGCGTAGTAATGCCCTTCCTCTATGAGGGCCGTCAGCATAAGCGCACGAAGCGGGAGTCTTTGGACTGTTCTCTGGCCCTGCAGGAGCTCGCTGACATGGGTGTGTCCAATATCATTACCTTTGACGCCCATGACCCCAGAGTCCAGAACGCCGTTCCTTTAAACGGCTTTGATTCTTTTATGCCTACATACCAGTTTCTGAAGGCTATTATTGACACGGTGCCCGACTTCCGCATTGACAATGACCATCTGATGATCATCAGCCCGGATGAAGGAGCCATGAGCCGGGCCGTTTACTTTGCTAATATTCTCGGGGTTGACATGGGAATGTTTTATAAGAGAAGAGATTATTCTGTAATCGTAAACGGAAAAAATCCCATCGTGGCCCATGAATTTTTAGGCGACGACGTAAAAGGGAAAGATGTCATTATCGTGGATGATATGATTTCATCAGGAGAAAGTATGCTGGATGTGGCTAAAAAACTGAAAGAACGAAACGCCAACCGTGTGCTGGCCTGCACCACCTTCGGCCTCTTTACCGATGGCTTTGAAAAATTTGACGAGTATTATGAAAAGGGCTATATTGATAAAGTAGTGACCACGAATCTCACATACCGCTCCCCTGAGCTTTTTACCAAGCCCTATTACGCAGAGGCAGATATGTCAAGATTCCTGGCCATGATTATAGACAGTCTGAATCACGATGTGACCTTAAGTTCCATCGAGACGCCTACAGAAAAGATCAACGAACTGCTTTCCTCTCTTCGCAGCAGGGAGGCCGCTCCAGAGAAAGGCTCTGTCCTTTAAAAAAGATTCTGCTTTTTATCTCAGGGGCTGTATTCCCAGGAAAGCCGCCAGGTTTCCCCTTTTTCCCCGGGAAGCCCGGTGGGAAAATAAGAAATCAGGATTACAGCAAGTGCATAAATCCGTCACATGGATCCGCTCCGGAAGCATCCCGGCGCGGATCATATTTTGCCTGCAGGCCTCCCAGAGATTCAATCGGTACTTCTTCTCTTCCCTCTCATCTTCTTTAAATAATTGGGGCCACAGCGCCGGTGAATACGCTTCCTTTATCTGGTCAATCACGTCCTGGCTCACCTGGTAGCAGTCCTGGCAGATGGACGGGCCGATGGCTCCGACCAGGTCTTCCGGCCGTGTTCCGTACTCCTTCTGCATCCTTCTGACAGTCTCTCCTGCGATATCTTTGACTGTCCCACGCCACCCTGAATGAGACAGCCCCACAGCCCGGTGAACAGGATCCGCAAAGTATAAAGGAACGCAGTCCGCATAGTAAGTGGCCAGCATCAGCCCCGGAACGTTGGTCACAAGGCCGTCCACATCCCGGTAATCTTTTTCTCTCAAAATCCCCTTGCCGGCATCCTCCTTAGATACAACCCGGATATGATTGGTGTGTGTCTGGTCTGAGGCCACAAGATTTTCCATCTTAAATCCTATGGCATGGCTGATTCTTCGATAATTCTCCAAAACCCTTTCTCTGTCGTCACCCCGGCCGAAGCTGAGATTCATCGAAGATAAATCCCCCTGGCTCGTACCGCCCAGCCTGGTAGAAAAACCATGCAGCAGCCATCCTTCTGCATCCAGAGCCGGAAAGGTCAGATATACCAGAGAATCCTTTTCCCAAAGCTTCATCTTCTCCCCGGCAGGTTTTCTTTTTATATTCCACTGACTCATCTGTTTTTCTCCTTCTTCTCTCTAACTGACCTCAAAAGCATTCTTCACCAGAGTGATCTCTTCTCCGCAGAAGGAAACCACGTCAAACCGGCAGGGGATATCCTGGTACGTGTAGTGCCTGGCCAGATACACCCTGGCGGCCCGGATGATTCTCTGCTGTTTTCTGGAATCCACCGCTTCCATGCCCCAGCCTTTTTGAGCATCCTTCCGGTATTTTACCTCCACAAACACCAGATACCCGCCTTCTTCGGCAATCAGGTCAACCTCCGCACCTCCGCCCCGGAAATTTTTCTCCCGGATTTCATATCCTCTTTGTTCCAGCCACTGGGCCGCTCTCTGCTCATACTCTGTCCCCAGACTGCGTCTGTTCATCTGTGCCCTCCTTCAGAATATGCGTGAGAAAGCTTTTTCTGTGTATGGGAGACGGCCCGTATTTTCTGATCGCCTCAAGATGTGCCGCAGAACCATATCCTTTGTGAGCGGCAAACCCATACTCGGGCATAATCTTGTCATACTCCCTCATCAGACGGTCTCTGGTGACTTTGGCCAGAATACTTGCTGCAGCGATAGAGACACTTTTAGCATCCCCTTTGATAATCGGCACCTGTGTAAGAGAAATACCCGGAATGGTTACCGCATCGTTTAAGAGCAGATCCGGTCCAGGGTTCAGTTTTTCTACCGCCTGCCGCATCGCTTCATAGGTAGCCTGAAGTATATTGATCTCATCAATCCTGGCCGGCGAGACCAGGCCAACCCCCCAGGCCACTGCCTTCTGTGTAATCTCCTGATACAGCTCCTCCCGCTTCTTTTCGCTGAGTTTTTTAGAATCATTCAAATATAAGATCTCGCAGTCCGGCGGAAGGATCACCGCTGCGGCAGCCACAGGTCCCGCTAAAGGCCCCCGTCCAGCCTCATCGATCCCACAGATTCTTCCTGCATAAGCGTATTTTTTTTCATACGCCCTCATCTGCTCCAGACGGAGCCTCTCCTTTTCAAGATTTTCCAGTTTTTTCCTGTAACGCAAAATCAGGCCGGCTACGCCGGCCCTCTCATCCTCTTCATATGCGTCAAGCAGCTCTTTTAATCTTGCTCCCTGCGCCTGATTCAGTTCTTCTCTTATGTCAGATATTTTTTTCATATCCATCTCCCGGCAGTATTCTCCGCCTCTTAGATCAGTCCCAGCCGGTTCAGCGGCCAGATTCTGAAAATCGCTCTTCCGATAATCTGATCCCTGGTGACATTTCCCACACTGGGCTCTCTGCTGTCTGAGCTGTTGTTCCGGTTATCTCCCAGCACAAAATACTCATCCTCACCCAGGGTAATAGGCTCTGAGGCCAACCCGGAATTGCGGATTTTCTCATATCCATAGTCTTCCTCCAGCCTGGAACCATTGATATAAATGTCGCCGTCATAAATCTGCACCGTCTCTCCCGGCAAACCGATAATCCGTTTTATATAATACGTATCTTCCTGATACTGAAAGGGAAATACGATAATATCGTATCTCTTCGGTGAGGTAAACCGGTAAGAAATTTTATCCACAATCAGGTTATCTCCATCGCTCAGGGTGTCATACATAGATTCCCCCTGAACCCTGGTTCTCTCTGCCACGTAATTCACCATCAGATACGCCGCCAAAAACACCGCTGCTAGATAAAAAATCCAACTGATCACTTCTCTGACAATACTGCGTTTTTTCCGCACTATACAATCACCACTTTCCGGTCTGCCCCACAGAGACGGAACATTTTCTTACTGATGTTTCAGGAAACCGATTTGATCCAGGGGCCAGATCCTCACCCATGCCCGGCCTACAATATCGTCCCTGTGAATGTTGCCTACCTCTTCTGTACGGCTGTCTTTGCTGTTGTTCCGGTTATCTCCCATGACAAAGTACTCATCCTCCCCAAGCTGCACAGGCTGGGCTGCCCGGCCTGGGTTGCTGATAACCTCCGCACCATAATCCTCTTCCAGGATCTCCCCGTCAATATAGATATTTCCCTCTTCATCAATCTGTACAGTCTCTCCCGGGAGACCGATAATACGCTTAATGTAGTATGTATGGTCATCATAGGGAAATACAATGATATCAAACCGCTGAGGTTCTCCGAAACGGTAGGACAGCTTCTCTACGATGAGATTGTCTCCGTCTTCCAGAGTGGGGTACATGGAGTTTCCGTCCACCATGGTCCGCTGTCCCACAAAGTGGAGGATAAAATATGTCAACGCCACCACGATCAGCAGATAAATCACCCAACTGAGAATCTCTCTCCCCACGCTCATTTTCTTCTTTTCCTGTTCCGCTGTATTCTGTTCATCCATCCTGCTCACCACTTTCTTCCGCTGCGGGGATCTCCAGGGTAACTCTCCCCAGTCTCCCGCTTCTAAAATCATCTGTCACCAGAAAAGCCGCTCTTTCAAAATCCGGCCCTCCGCCTTTCTGGACGCATCCTCGTACCAGGGCAATGCGTTCCAGTACCTCCGGCGTCTCCCCCGTCTCCTGAACCTGGTATCTTTTCTCCACCGATCCCGGATAATGCTCCCGAAGATATGCCAAAAGCCACATGCAAAGTTCCTCTTCCACAAGAAGTTCCTCCCGTATGGAACCGATGACCGCCAGTTTAAGCCCCACCTGCTGGTCTTCAAACTTTGGCCAGAGAATCCCAGGCGTATCCAGAAGCTCCACCTGCTTATTAAGGCGGATCCACTGCTTTCCCTTGGTCACTCCAGGCTTATTGCCGGTCTTGGCACAGGTACGACCTGCAAAAGAATTAATAAAAGTAGATTTTCCCACATTGGGGATCCCCGCCACCATGGCTCGGATCGGACGGTTCAGGATCCCTCTTTTTCGGTCTCTCTCTGTCTTTTCTCTGCATGATTCCTGTATAATCTGAGAAATTTGTTTTATATCATTTCTCTTTCTGGCATCCAGACATGCCGTGAAGAAGCCCTGGGCCTGAAAATAAGCTTCCCATGCCCGGTTTTGCCTCTCATCTGCCAAATCCCCTTTATTCAAAAGAATCAGCCTGGCCTTATTTTTCCCCAGCTCATCGATATCGGGATTTCTGCTGGAGAGAGGCGCTCTGGCATCCACCAGCTCAATAATCAGGTCAATCAGCTTTATATTCTCCTGCATCATACGCTTTGCCTTCGTCATATGACCAGGATACCATTGATAATTCATATACCATTCCTCTCAGGAAAGGACTCTCCGGTGTTCCGCCGGAGAAAGGACAAACCAAACCTTCCCTTCAATATAATCCTCATGCACCAGTCCCACATCGGCGAACCGGCTGTCCTCACTGTTGTTCCGGTTATCACCCAGCACAAAATACTCGCCTTTACCCAGAGTAATCTCATCCGCCGCCATGCCTGGATTCGTAATAGCCGGATAATTCGTCTGTTCCAGATAGACGGACCCGTCAATATAAATCATACCGTCCTTAATCTGAACTGTCTCCCCCGGCAGGCCAATGACCCGCTTAATGCTGGAATGGCTTGTCTCGCTCCCATTGGGTTTAAAAGCTATGATGTCCCCCCGCTTGGGCGCGCCGAACTGATAGGACAGCGCATCCAAAAGCACCGTATCTCCACCTGAAAGCGTTACATCCATGGACTGTCCGATATTGGTACGGGCCTGACCAAAAAAGTAAACCGCAACATAGGCAAACAGAATCACTACCAGTATCTGAAAACTCCACAGAAGTATATTTCGTATAATAGAGGGCTTTTTGCGGGAGTCTCTTCTGTAGGCTTTTCGCTGCGGCCTCAGAGGTACGTTCGCTTCCCTTGTATCTTCCGGGTACATTCCTTCACCTGCCTTATCTTGAGCACCTGTTTCCAGAATGCCTCATATGCAAACAGGGGCAACATACTTAAAGTATTTGCCCCCGATTCATTCCTATTTCACCAGTTCTTTAACCTTGGCTTTCTTTCCAACACGTCCTCTCAGGTAATTCAGTTTTGCTCTTCTTACCTTACCGCGTCTGATCACTTCTACCTTCTCTACATTAGGTGAATGCAGCGGCCATGTTTTCTCAACACCAATTCCATTTGAATTCTTACGAACTGTAAAAGTCGCTCTGACACTTCCGCCCTGCTTCTTCAGCACGATTCCTTCAAAAACCTGAATTCTTTCACGGTTTCCCTCTTTAATCTTTCCGTAAACTCTTACAGTATCTCCCACATTGAACTGCGGCACATTCTCTTTGAGCTGAGCCGATTCAATATTTTTGATAATTTCGTTCATTGTGCTCCTCCTTCATAATTCGGATGTTCATAATACAGTACTGTAACAGAGGACCATCTCTTTCTCACAACGCATTTCATTCTATCATGTTTTCTTCTTCATTGCAAGGAGTTTTATCAAAAATTCCTTTGTATTCTCATCCGGCGTCTCTTCTGCTTCTCCCCAAAGCAGCGCCTCCAGATACTTGATGTCTTTTTTATCCAACTCGGCATCTGACAAAAGCTCAGGCCTGACTCTCAGAGTCCTCAGGAGAGACTGATCCCTGCGCCACCGATCCACATTGCCGTGGTGACCTGACAAAAGGACAGGGGGAACCTTTTTCCCTCTCCACTCCTCCGGGCGGCTGTACTGCGGATATTCCAGCAGACCGTCCTGAAAGCTTTCATACTGTCCTGATTCCTGATTGCTCAGCACTCCCGGAATCATCCGGGAGACAGCGTCCATGACTACCATGGCCGGCAGTTCCCCTCCCGTCAGCACATAATCCCCGATGGAAATAAAATCTGTGGCGATCTCCTCCAGCACCCTCTCATCAATCCCCTCATAATGTCCGCACAGGAAAATCAAATCTCTCTCCCCGGCCAGATCCTGGGCCATTTTCTGGTCAAACACTTTTCCCTGAGGAGTCAGATAAATCACCCTGGGCGCATAGCCGATTTTCCCTGTCAGATCACAGTACGCCCGGTAGACAGGCTCGGCCTGCATAACCATACCGGCGCCTCCCCCATAAGGATAATCATCAATCCTTCCATTGCCGGTAACAGAGTAATCTCGTATATTCACGGCTTCCAAAGTAAGAAGCCCCTTTGCCATGGCCCGTCCGATAATACTTGTATTCATCCCCTCCAGAATCATTTCCGGGAACAGAGTCAGCACATGATAATTCATTCCTTCTCTCCTCTTTGCCTCTAGGTTAAAGCCCCTCCAAAAGGCGGACAACCATACGGTTTGCCTCTGTGTCCACCTGAAGGATACACGGCCGGATGGCCGGGATCAGAAGCTCTTTTCCATTTTCATTTTTCACCACATAGACGTCATTGGCCCCTGTCTGAAGCACTTCAGTCAGGGTTCCCAGTACATTTCCGTCTTCCTCGCTGACTTCCATGCCTACAAGATCCGGGATATAGTATTGATTTTCCTCCAGCGGCAGGGCATCCTCCCTGGCCACATAAAGAGCCTTCCCCTTGTAGCCCATGACAGATTCAATTTTAGGGTGATCCTTAAAGCGGAGAATCACCATATTCTTAAAAAACTTTACCTGTGAAATCTCCAGCACCTTTTTTTCATCTCCCAGCAGCACTTTTTTCAGCTTTTTGAATCGCGCCGGATCATCTGTACTGGGAAAAACTTTTACGTCCCCAGCCAGACCGTGGGGGGAGGTAATCACTCCCACCTGTAAAAACTCATTTCTCATGTTCTCACCTTTCAGCCGTCAGCCCGCAGTGCGATCCCTGCGGAACTTTTTCTCTGTAAAACGAATTTTCCATTAGAGAAATAAACGGATATGCCGTACTGTACACAGCATATCCGTTTGATTACTGTAGAATGTCTACAATCACCTTTTGATCTTCTTTGGAAGCCGCAGCCTTCACAACGGAACGGATCGCTTTTGCAATCCTCCCCTGCTTTCCAATGACCTTTCCCATATCCGAGGGAGCAACCTTCAGTTCCAGCACCAGGGCTTTCCCGCTGCTCTTCTCTGTAACTGTCACCTCATCCGGATTTTCGACTAGAGACTTTGCAATCACTTCAACTAATTCTTTCATAATGCACACCTCTATTCTACTTTTCGATTCCAGCAATCTTAAAGAGCTTGCCTACTACCTCTGTGGGCTGTGCGCCGTTTGCCAGCCACTTCTTAGCCAGCTCCTCGTTGATCTTGAATTCACTGGGATCTGTGTTGGGATTGTAGGTACCAATCTCTTCGATACATCTTCCGTCTCTAGGTGATCTGGAATCTGCTACAACAATTCTATAGAAAGGAGCTTTCTTCTGTCCCATTCTTCTTAATCTGATCTTTACTGCCATCTCTTTCACCTCCTTGGGGATTACCTTGCGGTATTTATATGTTAAAAGGGAAGTTTAAACTTTCCTCTTTTACCTGTTTTGCCGCCCATCATGCCGGAATACTGCTTCATCATTTTGCGGCTCTGTTCAAACTGCTTCACCAGCTTGTTTACCTCGCTGATATCCACACCGGCTCCTGCGGCGATCCGCATTTTTCTGGATGGATTCAGCACATCGGGGTTGGCTCTCTCTGCCGGCGTCATGGATAAAATAATCGCCTCTATTCTCCCCATCTTTTTTTCATCCACTGCATCCTCAATCTGCTTCATCTGGGAGCCGCCCATACCTGGCATCATACTGAGAATACTGGTGATTCCACCCATCTTTTTTATCTGTTTCATACTTTCCAGGTAGTCGTCAAAGCCAAATTTCGCTTTCCTGAGCTTCTGCTCCATCTCCCTGGCTTTTTCTTCATCTATATTCTCCTGGGCTTTCTCTATCAGGGAGAGAACATCTCCCATTCCCAGAATTCTGGAAGCCATACGTTCGGGATAAAACTGTTCAAGATCTGACAGCTTCTCCCCCATGCCCGCATACAGAATAGGTTTGCCGCAGACCGCTTTAATGGAAAGGGCCGCACCGCCTCTGGTATCGCCGTCCAGTTTTGTGAGGATCACACCGTCAATGCCGATCTTCTCCTGGAAGGAAGAGGCTACATTAACCGCATCCTGGCCGGTCATAGCGTCTACCACAAGAACCGTCTGATCCACATGCACCTGTTCCTTGATCTTCTGCAGCTCTTCCATCATGCTCTCATCCACATGGAGCCGCCCTGCCGTATCTAAAAGTACTGGATTAAATCCGTTCTTCCCGGCATATTCCAGAGCTTTCTGCGCAATGCGCACAGGATTTTCTTTGTCGCCCAGGCTGAAACATTCCACTCCCTGCTTTTTGGCGTTTACCTCCAACTGGGTAATGGCCGCCGGACGGTAAACATCACAGGCCACCAAAAGAGGCTTCCTTCCCTTGGACTTAAATTTGCCGGCCAGTTTCGCCGCAGTGGTAGTCTTACCGGCTCCCTGAAGGCCGGCCATCATAATAACCGTAGGCTCATTTCCAGGCTTCACGGTGATCTCTGTGGTCTCTGACCCCATAAGGGAAACCAGTTCGTCATGTACGATCTTAATTACCATCTGCCCCGGATTCAGGCCGTTCATCACATCCTGCCCCACAGCCTTTTCCTGGACGGATTTCATAAACTGTTTTACTACTTTAAAACTGACATCGGCTTCCAAAAGCGCCATCTTCACTTCCCGAAGCGCCGTCTTAACATCGGCCTCTGTCAGACGCCCTTTGCTTCTCAGATTTCTGAATACATTCTGAAGCTTTTCTGAAAGGCTTTCAAATGCCATGCTATAACTCCTCTAATATTCTCTCTGCAATCAACTGAATCCGCTCCGCCAGATCTGCGCCGCCCTCTTCTTTCCACTGGGCGGAAAGCTCCTGTATCTCCCGTACATTCTCCCGAATGCCAAGAAACCGCTCCACCAGATGAAGTCTTTCCTCATAGGATTTCAGAATCTTATTGCACCGCTTAATCAGCTCATGGACTCCCTGCCTGCTGATGCCCAGCTCCGCAGCCGCCTCAGAATAGGACAGATCATTGAGCACCACCTGCTCATACACATTCCGCTGATGTTCTGTCAGTAACTCACCGTAAAAATCATAAAGGAGCGTCTGCTGCAAAATTTGTTCCATGCTGCATCCTCCCTGTAAGTTCCTGCAGGGAAAATCGATTCCCCTCACACCTACGCTATCATATACGAAAAGAATCCAGGTGTCAAGTATTTTTTCTTTACACCTTTATAAATTTGGCAGCAGCGGCAGCGATCCCTACAAATTCGCAGTTTTCTTGATGGGAGTATATCCGTGCTCCTCCAATGCCTTTATGATCCTGGTTTTATGATCCGTCCCGAAAGCTTCCATGGTAATGGTCAGCTCAACCGCCGCATTCCTGTTGGTGCTTACAAACTGGTTATGATCCAGTTTAATGACATTTCCCTGCTCCTGGGCGATGATAGAAGCAACCCGCACCAGCTCACCGGGACGGTCTGGGAGAAGAACAGATATAGTGAAGATCCTGTCTCTCTGGATCAGTCCGTGCTGCACCACAGAGGACATGGTGATTACATCCATATTTCCCCCGCTTAAAACGGCCACAACTTTTTTCCCTTTTACATCCAGGTGCTTCAGGGCGCCTACGGTAAGAAGGCCTGAATTTTCCACGATCATCTTATGATTCTCCACCATGTCTAGGAACGCCACGATCAGCTCATCATCGCTGACCGTAATGATCTCGTCCACATTCTGCTGGATATATGGGAAAATGTTAGAGCCAGGCGTCTTTACCGCCGTACCGTCCGCAATAGTATTTACAGCCGGAAGAGTGATGACCTCTCCCTTTTCTAGGGACGCTTTCATGCAGGCCGCCCCCTGGGGTTCCACCCCGATGACCTTGATCTTGGGATTTAAAAGCTTCGCCAGGGTAGAAACTCCCGTGGCCAGCCCGCCGCCACCAATGGGAACCAGAATGTAATCCACCAGCGGCAGCTCCTTAATAATCTCCATGGCGATGGTGCCCTGTCCCGTAGCCACGGCAGGATCGTCAAAAGGATGTATAAAAGTATACCCATGCTCCTTGGCTAAAGAAAGAGCGTACTCACAGGCTTCATCGTATACATCTCCATAGAGCACGACTTCCGCACCATAGCTTTTCGTCCTGTTCACCTTCATCAGGGGAGTCGTCGCCGGCATAACGATCACCGCTTTGCAGCCGTAAGCCTTAGCCGCATAAGCCACTCCCTGGGCATGATTTCCCGCCGATGCAGTGATCAGCCCTTTCTCTCTTTCTTCCTGGGACATGGTACTGATCTTGTAATATGCTCCCCGGATTTTGTAGGCTCCGGTAACCTGCATGTTTTCCGGTTTTAAATATACACGGTTGCCCGTCTGGGCGCTGAAATAGCTGCTGTATACAAGCTTCGTCTCCTGAACCACCTTTTTCACGATTTCAGAAGCTTCTTCAAAGGATTCTAATGTCAGCATTTTTTCCATCTCTTTTCTGCGTTAATTTTCATTGTTAATGTCAAATAAGGCGTTTACGAATTCATCTGCGTCAAATTTCTGAAGGTCTTCTATAGATTCTCCCACGCCGATATATTTTACAGGGATTCCCAGCTCCGAATGAATCGCCACGGCAATTCCTCCTTTTGCGGTGCCGTCCAGCTTCGTCAGGATAATCCCGGTGATATCTGTCACTTCCTTGAACTCCCGGGCCTGGGCCAGGGCGTTCTGCCCTGTAGTTCCATCTAAAACTACCAGTGTCTCCCGGTAAGCTTCCGGGTATTCTCTCTCCAGGATCCTGTTAATCTTTCCTAGCTCATTCATAAGATTCTTTTTGTTGTGGAGCCGTCCCGCCGTATCAATCAGCAGAACATCGGCCTTTCTGGCTTTGGCTGCCGCTATGGCGTCATATACCACCGAACCAGGGTCAGAGCCCTCCTGCCCGCCGATAATATCCACTTTGGCCCGTCTGGCCCACTCTGTAAGCTGCTCTCCCGCTGCGGCCCGGAAGGTATCGGCAGCCGCCAGGATTACCTTCTTCCCCTGATCCGTAAGCTTTCCTGCCAACTTTCCTACACTGGTGGTTTTGCCCACTCCGTTGACACCGATCACCAGCACCACGGAGGTGCGGTTCTCAAATTCATAAGCGGTTTCCCCCACATTCATCTGCTGCTTAATACTGTCGATAAGAAGCTGTTTACACGCAGAAGGTTCTTTTATGTTTTTCTCCTTCACCTGGGCCTTGAGATCTTCGATAATAGAGGTGGTAGCGTTGATCCCAATATCTCCCATTACCAGAATTTCTTCAATCTCATCGTAGAAATCATCGTCTATGCTGGAAAACCCACGAAATATCGCATCGATGCCAGATACGATATTATTTCTGGTTTTGGTCAGTCCAGCTACGAGACGTTTAAAAAATCCTTTTTTTTCTTCCATAATAACCACACTCCTCCTGTTTGCCTACTGATCCAGATCCTCTTCTATCAAATTCACCGAAACAAGGGCAGACACGCCCTTTTCCTGCATGGTAATTCCATAGAGACGGTCTGCGGCAGTCATCGTCCCCCGCCTATGTGTAATAATAATAAACTGAGTATTTTTTGTCAACTTGTGAAGATAGCTGGCATAGCGGTCCACATTGCTCTCATCCAGAGCCGCCTCTATCTCGTCCAAAAGGCAGAAGGGAGAGGGTTTCAGGTTCTGGATGGCAAAAAGAAGGGCAATCGCTGTGAGAGATTTCTCTCCGCCGGAAAGCTGCATCATATTCTGAAGCTTTTTGCCGGGAGGCTGAGCCACAATACGGATCCCCGCCTCCAGAATATCCTCTTCTTCCACCAGCTCCAAGGTACCCCTGCCGCCGCCGAACAACTGCTTAAATGCCTTGTCAAACTCTGTACGGATCCTTTCAAACTGCTCTTTAAACTGAACTCTCATCCCCTCATCCAGCTCTTCTATGATTTTCATCAAAGCCGCCTCTGCCTTCTGCAGATCCTCGTACTGAGTTGTAAGGAAATCATTCCGTTCAGAAAGCTCTTTGAAATCTTCGATGGCATTCACATTTACATTTCCAAGGGACTTTATCATTCCCTTCAGTTCGCTGATTTTCTTTTTCAATACGGCCGGCGCCTCGTCACAGCCCTCCGAAGCTTCCAGGGCAGCCCCATATGTAAGTCCATATTCTTCCCACATATGGTTGGTCTGAGCGTCCTGCTGCTCTGTCAATTTTTCCTTATGAGCATTAAGCCTGAAGCATTCCCGGTCCAAAAGATTCATCTGGGATGAGATCTCTTCTCTTTTCTGGAAAAAAGTCTTTTGCTCTCCCGCTTTTTTTTCTTTTTCCCCCTGGAGAACAGATATCTCTTTACCCAGCTTCTCTTCTTCCTCCAAAGCCCCTAGCACTGCTTCTTTAATGGACTCGATCTCCTGTAATTTTTTTTGAATCTGGGCGGATGCCTGAAGCATTCCCTCCTCTATCTCTTTTTCTTCCCTCTGAAACCGCAAGCTGTCCTCCTGGATTCTGGAAAGATTCTGCTGGGAGAATTCTTTCTCCTGGCGGATTCTCGCCAGCTTCAGATGAATTTCTTCAAAAGCGGCCTGAAATTCCTTTTCTTCTTTCTGCTTTTCTTCCAGCTCCTTCTGGAGAGCGGCTATTTCTTCCTGAAGCCGCTCTTCTTCCTCCTGAGACTGAGCCAGAGAGCCTTTCTCTTTGTCCTGGCTTTCCTTCAGATCCGCAAGCTGCCTCTCCAGCTCTTCATTTTCCTTTTGGATCTTTTCATAAGATTCAAAGGCATTTTTCTTTTTCTCTTCCAGTTCCTCCCGCTTCATACGGATCGTATTCTGCTCCAGAAATTCTTTCTGGAGCTGATCCTTCAAAGCCACGAGCTGGTCTCTGAGTCGGTTCCTCTCACTGCGGCAGTTATCTATGCGCTCTTTGAGCTGTTCCAGGGTTTCTCTGCGCTTTTTCACCTGTTCTTCCAGCTCTTCAATCTCCCGGCGTCTTCCCAAAAGATTTCCTGAGTTTTTAAAAGCTCCGCCGCTCATAGACCCTCCCGGACTTAGGAGTTCCCCCTCTAAAGTTACAATCCGAAGGGAATGTCGGTACTTTCCGGCCAGGGCCACTGCATCGTCAATATTCTGCGCTACCACCGTTTTTCCCAGAAGAAACTCTTTAAGAGATTCAAACTGTGCCTGCGTCTTAACAAGAGAGCTGGCCGTACCGATGACTCCAGGCTCCCGCAAGACTTCTTCCTGTATTTTACCGCCCCGGAGGGTAATGCCGTTTAGCGGAAGGAAAGTTGCCCTGCCAAAACGGTTCTGCTTTAAAAATCCAATCATCCTTTTGGCCGTAGCCTCAGTGTCTGTGACAATATTCTGAATACTTCCGCCCAAGGCAGTCTCAATGGCCGTCTCATATTTTTGTCCTACTTTAATCAGATCCGCCACCACCCCTAAAATTCCGGGGACATTTTTCTTCTGCTCCATGACCCTGCGGATGCTGTTTCCATATCCGTCATAGCGCTCTGTAATATTTTTCAGAGATTCCAGTCTGGAGGCTTCCTGGTGATACTGCTTCTGAATTTCCTCCATCTTCTGATTGTATCCGGAAAGCTCCCCCTGGATCTTTTCCAAGCGGACGCTGGCTTCCTCGCTCTGGCCGTTAAGCCCTTCTATGCGCCGGTTAATCTCTTCCTCTTCTTCCTTTATGGAAGCAAGGAATTCCTCATGTCTGGACTCTTCTGTTTTCAAGCTGAGCGCCTCTCTCATCAGCTCAGCTTTCCGCACCCTGGCCTGTTCCGCCATAGTGTCATATCTGAGAATCCCTGCCTTCAGGCTTCCTCGCTGATTCAGCAGTCCTATAATTTCATTTTTCCCACTGTCAATCCCATTTCCCAGACGTGAAAGCTCCTGGCGCAGGCTGGAGGCTCCCAGTCCGGCAGCCCTCTCTTCATCGGATACCTGTTCCAGTTCTTCCTGCAGCTTCTTCTGACGCTCTTCCTCCGCTTCCTTTTCCCGTTGGCAGCGGGCTATCTCCTGGGCCGCCGATTCTTTCCGGCTCTTTAAATGTTCCTCATTGGTTCTGGCTGTATTGATCTGCTCTTTGGAAAGCTCGATCTGGTTTTCCAACTGCTGTTTCTTAAGCTTTCCCCGGGATGCTTCCTCCTGCTTTTCCTGAATTTCCTTCTCCAGGCCTGCGATTTCTTCCTCCAGACCTTCATAGTCAGTCCTGGCTCTCTCATAATCCCCTTTTGCAGTTTCCAACTGGCTCTCTGTCAGGGACAGATTCTCTTCTGTCTGTGCCAGCTCCGTGCGGATCCTGGCCGTCTCCCCCAGAAAGAGAGAAATTTCCTGTCCTTTCAGCTCATCTCTCAGCTTCAGGTATTCTCTAGCCTTTTCTGCCTGCTTCTCCATGGGACCGATCTGCCTTCTCAGCTCTGAGAGAATATCCGTCACACGGACCAGATTCTGGCGCTCCGCTTCCAATTTCTTTACAGCAGTATTTTTCCTTCTCTTAAACTTGACAATTCCCGCCGCCTCATCAAAAAGCTCCCGGCGCTCCTCCGGCTTTCCGCTGAGGATTTTCTCTATCTGCCCTTGGCCGATGATGGAGTATCCTTCTTTTCCAATTCCCGTATCGTAGAACAGCTCATTAATATCTTTGAGACGTACCTGGGTTCCATTCAGAAGATATTCGCTTTCCCCGGATCGATATACCCGTCTGGTAACAGTCACCTCATCATAGGAAACCGGGAGCTGGTGATCCCCATTATCTAAAGTGATGGAGACTGACGCATACCCCAGAGGCTTCCTGCTCTCTGTTCCCGCAAAGATAACATCCTGCATACTGGCTCCCCGAAGCTGCTTGGCGCTCTGTTCTCCTAAAACCCATCGCACCGCATCCGCTACATTGCTCTTTCCGCTTCCATTTGGCCCCACGATGGCAGTAATCCCGTTATGGAATTGAAATACAATTTTATTCGCAAAGGACTTAAACCCGTGTACTTCAATGCTTTTCAGATACATACTGTGTGTCTTTCCCTTTCAATGCAAGAATCGCACGATAGGCAGCCGCCTGTTCCGCAGCCTTCTTCGTGCTTCCTTCACCTTCTCCTGCCTTCCGGCTTCCGATTCTGACCTCCACGATAAACTTTTTCGCATGGTCCGGGCCTTCTTCCCCTACTACTTCATAACAGATTTCCTCATCCTTGAAATCTCTCTGCACCAGTTCCTGCAAAATAGTCTTGCTATCATAAAAGAGTTTTTTATGCTCAATATCCGTCAGAATAAAACGTAAGACAAACTCTTTTGCATTAGCAAAACCACCGTCCAAATAAATCGCTCCGATTAGGGCCTCCATGGCATCGGAAAGAATGGAATTCCTCTCCCTTCCCCCTGTATGCTCTTCGCCTTTTCCCAGCAGCAGATACTGTCCAAGCTGAAACTCCCTGGCGCACAGAGCTAAAGTAGGCTCACATACGATGCTGGCCCGAAGCTTCGTCAGATCCCCTTCCGGCATCTTCGGATACTGATGGTACAGAAAATCACTGCTTATAATCTCAAGCACTGCGTCTCCCAGAAATTCCAGCCTCTCATTGTCCGCCACCGGCCGAGGCTTGTGTTCATTGGCATAGGAGCTGTGACACATGGCTTGTCTAAGCATTCCCTTTTCCCTGAATATATATCCGATTTTTTTCTCCAGCTCCCTGAAACGATACTCTTCCATAACTTCCTCCATAAATCCTATTTTCATGCCAGGACAGGAAAAAGGGGCCCTTGTAAAAGCCCCCTTCGTTCATCCTACTGCATTCTTGATTGCCTCTGCGGCATCGCCGACGGAAACGATCTTCTCCGCTTTTTCATTTGGAATCTCTATGTCAAATTCCTCTTCTATTCCCATGATAATCTGAAAAACATCCAGGGAATCCGCTCCCAGATCATCTACAAACGTAGTCTCCGGAGTGATCTCATCCGAATCTACATTCAATACCTCTGCAATAATATTCTGTAACTTTTCAAATTCCATAATCCTTCTCTCCTTACTTTTTCTAAATTTGCCCGACGCCTAAAGATCCCTTACACCTGAATGTGCTCCATAATTTTCTCATTGATATTTTGTTTTTTAAACTGAACACACTGGTAAATGGAATTTTCCACCTCTTTGGCGGTTGAACTGCCGTGAGTCTTAACCACAAGCCCCTTAAGGCCCAAAAGAGGCGCACCT
>HHCFC01400__coassemble_1311_pt1 | contig 32919 bp, 35 predicted proteins | sample HHCFC01400__metabat2_high_PE_014 | metagenome-assembled genome bin HHCFC01400
ATCCGTCAGATCAGGCTTCTCATCTAAAACTTCGCTGATCCGGCGCACACTGGCTAATGACATACTGATCATGACAACTACCATAGAAAGCATCATGAGGCTCATAAGCAGACTCATAATATAACTGAAAAGACTAGTCAGATCACCGGTAGTCATTGATCCGCCCACAATAAATTTTGCCCCGAACCATGACACGGCAATGATACAGAAATAGACGGCAACCATCATGGCAGGATTATTGAAAGCCAGAAGCCCCTCCGCTTTTACAGAAAGTTTATAGAGCATCCCTGAAGCCTTATAGAATTTTTCATCTTCGTAGTCTTCCCGGACAAAAGCTTTGACCACACGGATGGCCGTCACATTTTCCTGTACGCTTGCGTTTAAGTCATCGTATCTTTGAAATACCTGGTTAAAAATTCTGAGAGTAATTACCATAATCGTTCCGATTACAATCACCAGAAACACAACGGCAATCAGAAACATAGAGCTTAGCTGTGGACTGATAATCAAACACATAGCAAAACTGAAGATAAAATTCAGAGGCGCCCGGACTGCCACACGGATGACCATCATAAAGGCATTCTGTACATTCGTAATATCCGTGGTCATACGAGTCACAAGCCCCGGCACGCTGAATTTATCAATGTTGGAAAAGGAAAAGGTCTGGATATTTGCATAAATAGATTCCCGCAGGTTGGCTGCCAGCCCTGAGGCAGCACCCGCCGCATTTTTTCCGGCAAAAGCTCCGAAGAGCAGGCTCAAAAAAGCCATAACTACCATCAGCCCTCCATAACGGTATACCACAGACAGACTGCCGGCCTCCAGGCCTCGGTCTATAATGATGGCCGTAATAAAAGGCATCAGTATCTCCATAATTACTTCAAAAGCGGTCAGACCAATACATAGAAAGGTTTCACGCTTATACTGCTTAAGCTGCTGTAAAACTTTTTTCACGCTAAAAAACCTCCTGCAATGTTTTATTTTTTCATTTCAAATATTTTTTTACATGCTGCGGAAAAAATTTTAACTTAAATTTCGGCAAATGTGAAATTCAAATATCTCATAATCTATAAACATCTTTTATAGATATTGATTTTCTTTTTTTCTTAATAATTCGAGAATGCCATCTGAGATGTAATGTCACTTGTAGCTGCATCCAAAGAATGATAGAATGTAGGAAAGTATTTTCTGCCATAAGGAGGTTATTATGAATACGGTACAACTTGAATGCTTTACCGCCGTGGCGGAACATCTGAATTTTTCAAAGGCCTCTAAAGCCCTGAAGCTCACACAGCCGGCTGTCAGCCATCAGATTCAGTCCCTGGAAGAAGAACTGGAGGTTAAGCTTTTTCACCGCACAAGCAAAAGTGTCACCCTCACACCGGAGGGCGCTATATTTCTGGCAGATGCACAGCTAATTCTAAAAACTGCCCTTTCTGCCAGAGAACGTCTGAAAAACCATGAAGACTACATGAGTTTTGATCTAGGATGCCACAATCACATGATTTTAAATCTCCTGCCCACGGTTCTAAAAAAGCTTCTGGAGGAATTTCCCCTGCTGCGCCCCACCCTTCATCTCGTCCCTTTTCCCTCTCTGCTCAGCCTGGTGGAAAACGGACAACTCCACGGAGCATTAGGCACAGAGGATGAACGAAAAAAAACTTTCCTTCAGTTTCAGGAGCTCTGCACGGTTCCCGTTGCCTGTGTATGTTCCCCGGAACATCCCTTAGCTGTACATAAGATCCTTACAAAGGAGCAGCTCTCCGGCAATTTCATAGCCTGTTCTCCCCGTCATGTTTCAGAATCCATTTTCACCGCACAGAGCAGCATTCTCTCAAATCTCCCCTGGGAGCAGCGATTTCTGACGGAAACCATTGAAAGCGCCTTTGCCCTTGTAAAGGCCCAGATAGGCTATACCCTCTATCTGGATATTGTCCCTGCAAGAGAACCAGGGCTTTGCTATATTCCTGTAAGGGATTTACCGAAAATTACCTTTGGCGCTTATTTTCAGTACAAAGACAATTATCCTGTACTGCAGCGCTTTCTGTTTCTGATTTCACAGTATCTGAAGGCTGAAGCGGAAAATCCCTGAGGCCCAATGGTTACGGTTTTATATTTTTCTCACAATCCGGTTGACATAACTGCAAAATCCGTGTTAGACTAACTAACAGTGTTAGTGATTTTGGAGGGATAAAAATGGACTATTACGCTGCTGCCAGGAAGCTGTTGGCGCTGAAGACCAGTCTCGAGCATTTTCCTCTCAACAGGCATCTCTTGGAGCTGACCCGAGGCGAATTTTTTGTTCTTGACTATCTGAATCAAAAAAATGCAGTCAATCCCAAAGAATTAAGCCGGGTGATGTCCGTGAGTACGGCCAGAGTCGCTGTTTTACTGAAACATATGGAGGAAAAGGGATGGATTTTAAAGACTCATGATCCTCGTGACAGCCGCCAGATCCTGGTCTCCATAACTGAGTCGGGTATTTCTACATTTGAAGCCCGGTACAGAGAAACCCTTCTGCAGGCCGCCGCTCTTCTGAAAGCCCTAGGACCTGAAGACGCCAAAAGCCTGCTGCGGATTGAGGAAAAGATCATCCACATTTTTTCATCCGATCTAAATTAAATCAAAAGAAAAGCGAGGTTAAAGCTTTTGCATGAGAAGTTAAAAGAAAAAATCAAAGAATCCTTGTCAAGTGTTCTGCCTATCACAGTCATTGTCCTGCTTCTGAGCGTCACCTTCGTTCCCATGGAGGTAGGCACCCTGGTCTTGTTCCTAACAGGCGCCTTCCTTCTGATTCTTGGAATGGGATTTTTCCAGTTAGGAGTAGAGATGTCCATGACTCCCCTGGGACAGGGAGTTGGAAGACGGCTGGTGAAGCAAAAAAGCTTATGGCTCATCGGCTTCATCAGCTTCGTTATGGGCATGATTATTACTATCTCCGAGCCTGACCTGCAGGTCTTGGCAAACCAGGTAGCATCGATTCCCAATATGGTGCTGATCTATACTGTGGCCATCGGAGTAGGTGTGTTCACCGTAGTTGCGGTACTGCGTATTCTGTTTGGCGTCAGCCTTTCCAAAATGCTGATCGCCCTGTATCTGCTCCTTTTCATCTTATCCGTTCTCTCTCCCTCTGAATTCGTGGCAGTAGCCTTCGATGCCGGCGGAGTGACCACTGGTCCTATGACCGTTCCTTTTATTATGGCCCTTGGAATAGGTCTGTCCGCCGCCCGCAGTGACAAGCATGGCGAAAGTGACAGTTTCGGTCTTATTGCCCTGTGCAGTATAGGACCTATTATGACGGTACTTCTCCTGGGAATTTTTTACCATCCTACAGATGCCGTCTACACAGCTACAGAGATTGCCGCAGTGGACACGACCCAGGACGTGGTGCGCCTCTTCGCTTCTTCCCTTCCCCAATATGCGGAGGAAGTCCTGGTCAGCATCTTACCCATCGCCGGCGTTCTGGTAATCTTTCAGCTTCTGACCCGCTGCTACCGTAAAAGGCAGCTTCTCCGTATGAGCGTTGGTTTCGTCTATACGATTGTAGGTCTGATCTTGTTTCTGACTGGAGTAAACGTAGGATTTGCCTGCGTGGGAAACCTTCTGGGGAGCAGCCTGGCAGACGGAGCCACAAAATGGCTTCTGATTCCCATCGGAATTGTAATTGGTTATTATATTGTCAAGGCAGAGCCGGCCGTACAGGTTTTGAACCACCAGGTGGAAGAAATCACGGGCGGAATGATCTCTCACAAGATGATGAATCTGGCTCTCTCCATCGGTGTGGCCTGCGCTGTGGCAGTTTCCATGATTCGAGTCTTGACAGGAATCAGTATTTATTGGATTATAGTACCTGGATATATTATAGCCTTGACGCTGAGTCGTTTTGTCCCCAAGGTGTTCATCGGTATCGCTTTTGACTCCGGCGGTGTTGCCAGCGGTCCCATGACCTCCACCTTCCTGCTTCCCCTGGCCATGGGGGCCTGTACCATGCTGGGAGGCAATGTGGTAACGGATGCCTTCGGCGTAGTGGCGCTGGTGGCTCTGGCTCCCCTGATTGCCATTCAGATTATGGGGCTGCTCTACTCGCACAAATCCAGAAGGGTACATCTGCCTGCAGGTGAATTGTCCGCAGCGGACGATGATGTTCTGGTTGAAATTGAGGAGGAATAGAAATGCATGTGCTGGAAGAAAAAAAAATACCGTTCCGCATGATGATTTCCGTAACACATCTGGAAGAAGAAAAAAAGATCAACAAGGTAATGGATTCCCTGCATATTCCTATCAGCTACAGATGCCGGGGGCAGGGAACCGCTCCCTCCGAGATTCTGGACATTCTCGGATTTCGTGGAACGGCAAGGCTGGTCACTATAAGCTTTCTGCCTAAATTTAAAGTACAAAAAGTATTTGAGCGGATGAGCGAGAAAATGTCCTTTAAGAAAAAAGGCGGCGGGATTGTTCTTACAGTCCCCATTACCGGGCTGCAGAACACTCTGTTCCGTATGCTCAGTGAGGAAAACAAAGAGATTGTCAAAAGAGGGTTAGAAGGAGACAAAGCAGATATGAGGGAACATTCCATGTATTCTATGATCTGGGTGTCCGTATCCAGCGGATACAGTGACGAAGTAATTGACGCCGCAAGGGAGGCCGGCGCAAGAGGCGGTACCGTGATGAAAGGCAGACGCCGTGGCTCAGAGCAGATATCCCAGTGTTTCGGAATTACTCTGCAGGAAGAACAGGACTTTGTGATGATCATTGTTCCCAATGACAAAAAGTCTCAGGTCATGACCGCTATCAGCCAGTCCTGCGGCCTGAAAACGGAAGCCCACGGAGTTCTCTGCTCTCTTCCCGTAGATGATATAATGGGGCTGGAGCATTAAGAAATCGACATTCATACAGTTAAAAGGGGCTGTCTCATTAAACAAATTCGATTGCTTCCTGTGTACACTGGATACGCAGGAAGCAATCGTAAGTTTTAATGCGATAGCCCCTTTATGCCTGGCTTATTCTCCCAGGTGCCAGATGTCCTGGTTGTACTCTTCGATTGTCCGGTCTGATGAGAAGAAGCCTGCCTGGCTGATATTCACAAGGCACCGTCTCTCCCATTTCATAGGATTGATCGCATAATCCTCCACGGCCTGGTTCTTGCGAACCAGATATGCGTTAAAGTCAGGGAAGGTCTGGAACCAGTCCTTGCCGATCAGCTCGTTTTTCAGACGCTGAAGATTCTCGGCACACCCATATTTCATCATCTCTTTCCCTGTCAGGAAGTCAACGGCTCTTCTCAGGTTCGGATCCGTCTCATACCACTCCCTGGAGCAGTAATCTTTATGTCCATAGCGGCGGATGACCTGATCGCTGCTCTGTCCAAAGATATAAATATTTTCCTCTCCAACCCGCTGTGCGATCTCCACATTGGCTCCGTCCATAGTACCCAGAGTCACCGCCCCATTGAGCATGAATTTCATATTTCCCGTACCGGAAGCCTCCTTGGAAGCCAGACTGATCTGCTCGGAAAGATCGCAGGCCGGGATCATCTTTTCTGCCGCAGTGACATTGTAGTTCTCAATCATCACTACCTGGATCCATTTAGATACCTCTGAATCCTCAGCTATAACCTGAGAGAGCGTCAAAATGGCGTGGATGATATCTTTGGCAATCGTATAAGCAGGCGCTGCCTTGGCACCGAACACTGCCGTTATAGGCGTTGCCGGAACATGGCCTCTCTTAACCTCATAATACTGATGGATCAGATAGAGAAGATTTAACTGCTGCCGCTTATATTCATGAAGCCTCTTTGCCTGGATCATAAACATAGAGTCCGGGTTCACAGTTATCCCCTGCTTTTCCAGAAGCCAGTCAGCCATCTTTTTCTTATTATTTTGTTTAATCTCGATGAGCCGCCTGAGTACCTTCTCATCCTCTGAGAAATCCATCAGCTTCTCAAGCTGATCCGCATCCTTCTTAAAGCCCGGTCCGATCAGCTCTTCAATATAGTCTGCCAGCTCATGGTTACAGGAAAGAAGCCATCTGCGGAAGGTAATTCCATTGGTCTTATTATTAAACTTCTGGGGGTAAAGCTCATAAAAATTCTTTAGCTCGCTATTCTTGAGAATCTCTGTATGGAGAGCTGCCACCCCGTTGGTACTGTGGGTAAAGTGAATGTCCATATGAGCCATGTGTACGATTCCATTCTCATCCAGGATGGCTGTGGAATCATCCTGGGTGCGCTCTTTAGCCATCTCATCCAACGCCCGGATAATAGGCATCAACTGGGGAACCACCTGCTCCAGGAAGCTTACAGGCCACTTTTCCAGAGCTTCCGCCAGGATGGTGTGGTTCGTATACGCACATGTATCCGTAACAATCTGGGCCGCTTCCTCAAACTTGATGCCTTCTTCCATAAGCAGCCGGATCAGCTCCGGTATCACCATAGAAGGATGGGTATCGTTTATCTGGATGGCCGCATACTCTGCCAGATCATGATAGTTAGAGCCCCGTTCCCTGCACTCTTCCAGAATCATCTGGACTCCAGCACTTACCATAAGATACTGCTGGTAAATCCTCAGAAGTCTTCCGGCATCATCACTGTCGTCTGGATAAAGGAACAGGGTAAGATTCTTTTCTATATCTTTCTTGTCAAAAGTAATCCCCTCCTGAATCAGAGACTCATCTACTGTATCCAGGTCAAACAGGTTCAGTTTGTTGGTTCTGCCCTCATACCCTGTCACGTCAAGCTGATACAGACGTGCCTTATAATCCTTTCCTGCCAAGCTTACCGTATACGTTTTTCCTGTGTCTTCTGTCCACTGATTGGCTTCCATCCAGAAGTCCGGCTCTTCACTCTGAAGATTCTTCCTGAAATTCTGACGGAACAGACCGCAGTGATACCGAATACCGATACCGTCCCCCGGAAGGCCTAATGTCGCTAAAGAATCCAGGAAGCAGGCCGCCAGCCGCCCCAGGCCGCCGTTTCCAAGGCTTGGTTCCGGCTCTGCCTCTTCCAGCTCAGCCATAGATTTTCCGTACGCCTTCAGGCATTTCTCCGTCTCGTCATAAAGTCCCAGATTAATCAGATTGTTGCTCAAAAGCTTTCCAATCAGAAATTCTGCCGATATATAATAGAGCTTGCGTCCTTTTACCGGCCGTACTTCCTCCCGGCTTTTTTCCTTTACAATTTTCATCAGTGCCGCATACAGCTCTCCATAGCTGCATGCTCCAATATCCTTGCCGCACAATTCCTGCAGTTTCTGTTCGATCATTACAGCTTCTCCTCTCTTCCATCAGCGGGGCCCATCTCAAGGGCTTTTCCCGTCTGTTAAACATGGTATTTTTCAACCATTGATTTTATTCTTACACTTGATTTTTACCACTTTTTTCAGGAAATTACTTGTACAATACCACCAAAATATTGTACAATCCTATCATCTGATGAAAATCAAGGAGATTTAGCCATGATAGAAAAGGACACGGTTCCCGTAATTAATCCAAAGGAAGCATACCATGAGACTAAGCGGCATACCCAAGCTATGTTTCCTTATAATGTGTATCCCTGCACCATCCCACAGGACCTTCCTGCCGTTCTCCTGCACTGGCAGGACAGTATGGAGATCATTTACATAAAAAAAGGCTCCGGAACCGCCCAGGTGGATTTGACTGCCTTCGACGCTGAAGCTGGAACCATCGTCTTTGTGCCTCCTGGCCGTCTCCACAGCCTCAGGAACCACCCGGGAGTGCGGATGGAGTATGAGAATATTATTTTTGATTTGAGCTTTCTTGGGATTACGGTGCTGGACGTCTGCAGCCAGAAATATCTTCAGCCTCTTCAAAAAAATCAGGTGATGTTTCCCATGTACGTAACTCCGCAGAGCAACGGGTACAGAGAGATTGCCGGATGCCTAGATGAGGCGGACGATTTTTGCAGACGCAAAAACGCCGGTTATGAGCTGGGCGTAAAGGCTTGTATTTTAAAGCTCTTCTCCTTTCTCTTTGAGCTGGGAGAAGCCAGACAGCTTTCCAGCCCCAACTCCAAGGACACAGACAAGCTGAAGACACTGCTTAATTACGTGGAAGCAAATTACCATCATCCTCTGAGCATCCAGGAAGCGGCTGGAGTCTGCGGCTACAGCTCCAGCCATTTTATGCGCTGGTTTAAACAGACGGCCGGCATCAGTTTTACCCAGCACTTAAACGGTTACCGACTGGAAAAAGCCCTGGAGCAGATCAGGGATACGGATAAAACCATCCTTGAAATTGCCGAGGGCTGTGGTTTCGATAATCTTTCAAATTTTAACCGTCTATTTAAAAAACATTACGGGATCACTCCCCGGGAATCCCGAAAGAATTCTCCTGGATTACATTCCCCGTGATTTATCCATGCAGGCTTTTACCGCCTGAAAGACTGCGCTGCGAAATCCTTTCTCTTCCAGGACTCCTACTGCCTCTATGGTGGTTCCAGCCGGTGAGCAGACCATATCCTTGAGTTCGCCAGGATGCTTTCCCGTCTCAAGAACCATCTTTGCGCTTCCCAATACTGCCTGAGCGGCAAATTTATAAGCCTGGGGTCTTGCCATCCCTCCTGCCACTGCGGCGTCCGCCATAGCCTCGATAAACAGAAATACGTAGGCGGGGGAACTTCCGCTGACCGCAGTCACTACATCCATAAGATTCTCGCTCACTACCTCTGTCTTAGAAAAACTGCTGCAGACCTCACGGACTGCCTGCAGATCCGCTGCTGAAACTTTCTCATTGGGGCACAGAGCCATCATGCCTTCCTTTACCATAGCCGGCGTGTTCGGCATGGTACGGACGATCTTCAGAGGTCTTGCGAACTCTTCTTCCAGCCAAGCCAGAGTCTTACCCGGGGCAATGGTCACAAGGATCTGATCCTCCTTTACTGTTTCACGTATTTCCTGAATTACCTCATGGTAATACTGAGGCTTTACCGCCAGAAACACAATGTCTCCAAAAGCCGCGGCCTCTTTATTATCCCCAGTAACAGAGATTCCCATCCCTTGCCGTCTTTTTTCCCTGGCCGCTTCTAAAGCGTCTGAGGCCATAATATCTCCTGGGAGGCATTTCCCGGAATCCAGAATGCCCTGCATCATGGCTCCCCCCATATTTCCGCAGCCGATAAACCCTATTTTCATCCTACATCCATCCTTTCTAATACACCTCTGATCCAAAAGGCATCAACGCCAGCTTTGCCAGCTTAAAATGCTGTTTTCCAAAAGGAATTCCGATGATCGTCACACACAAAATCACGCCGAACACCGTATGCTCTATGGCAAGAGGCAGGCCGGACAAAACAATCCAGAAGAGATTCAGGATCAGAGATCCTGCCCCGCCTCCGTACCGCACCTCTTTCCCAAAGGGAAAAAAGGAGAGAGACGAAAATTTAAAACACTGCATTCCCACGGGAATTCCGACAATGGTGATACACCAAAGACAGCCGGCCAGACACCAGCTTATCCCTCCCAGGAACCCTCCGCAGAGAAACCAGATCAGATTTCCAAGACATCCCATATCATGCATACCTCCTGTCTGTTAATAAGATTCTTCCCTATTCACCATCTGGTATATGTATTCCTCCAGAGTCAGGTTCTGCTCCATAATCTTCTCAGCCGCCCAGACCCCCACATACCGGAAATGCCACGGCTCATAGCTGACCATGGTGATTGCCTCCTTGTCCTTCGGATAGCGCAGAATAAATCCATATTCCGCACAGTGCTCCAGGAGCCATCTGTTCTCCGGCGTATCCGCCTGGCCCTCATTCAGCACCTGGTTGGAAGGGCTGACAAGGTCCGCCGCCATACCCGTCTCATGCTCACTGCAGCCAGGCGGCATGGTTTCCTGGGTCACATAGCGGTACGCCTCTTCATAGGTCATGCCCCGGCCCATGGCCGATGCAATGTCCTCATCCAGAAGTCCCTCCTGATATTCTCTGTCCCTGTATCCTGAAGCGATAATAATGGTATAGCCTTCTTCCAAGGCCGCCTCAAGCATTTTCTCCAGAGCTTCACAGGCGGCAGCATCCATCTGAATGTTGGGCCGCTGCGCAGTAGGCGTAAGATTGGGAACATAATCTTCCGAGAGAAGATGCTGCCTGTTTACCAGGGTTAAAAACCGTTTTCTCTCTCCCAGCTCTTCCACCTTCTGATTCAGTTCCCTGTAATCCGTAAGCAGCCCCTGCAGATTCAGCCGCCCTGAAAGAATCCCTGAAAGAAAAACAACCGCCAAAAGAATCCTGATATTCAAAGCTACCTCCTTGCCAGTTCCTCGGTGATATCTTTCCAGGAAACCCCTTTTTCCGCCATCAGCACCATGGCATGGTATAAAAAGTCGGAGATCTCATACTTAATCTCCTCCGGATCGGGATTTTTTGCGGCAATAATGATCTCAGCCGCCTCTTCCCCTACCTTTTTCAGAATTTTATCAATCCCTTTGTCAAAAAGATAATTGGTGTAGGATCCCTCCTTGGGGTGCAGCTTGCGGTCCTGTATCACCTGGTATACATCCTCAAATACCTTCAGGGGATTTGTCTTGTCGTATTCTTTCTGCATAATTGTCTCATAAAAGCAGCTTCTGTTTCCGGTATGGCAGGCGGCTCCCACCTGAAGAACCTTGGCCAGAAGAGTATCTTTGTCACAGTCGATGCAAAGCTCTTTTACATACTGGAAATGCCCTGAGGTAAGCCCCTTCACCCACAGTTCACTGCGGCTGCGGCTGTAATACGTCATCCTTCCGGTGCGCAGGGTGGTTTCAAAGGCTTCCTGATTCATATATGCCACCATGAGTACCTCCAGGTTTTTGTAGTCCTGAACCACCACAGGAAGAAGCCCTGATTCATTTAGCTTCAGCTCTTCCCACTTCACGGAGGATTCAAAGGTATTGACTGAAATCCCCTGCTGCTTCCACTGATGCTTCCTCTCCATATAATTCTGATCCGGCCTTCTCCACTCCTGGACAGCCACACCCTGCACATCCTTCCTTCCCAGAAACGAGTCCGGGTCATCCGTCACGACGTAACAGGGAAGTCGGCCCTGCCTGTCCTGCGGCAAAAGTTCTTCCTTGAGAACCACAATTCCTCCCAGATACTCTTCCCTTCCCTGGGCCTCGCAGAATTCCTCTTCCGTTTTCACGCAGGCCAGAATCTTTTCTTTTCCAAAGCGGTCTGAGACTTCCTGGGTCAGCTCGCAGTTTCCTTCCTTTCCATAATTCAGGAATACTTTGCGGCACCCTGCGTAGAGAAGCTTCTTCACATCCTCCATTCTGCGGATATTTCCCCCTCCATAGATGGGGAGATCTACCGCATGGGCCATTTCTTTGAGAATACGGATGGACTGTTCGTGTTCTGCGTCCCCTTCTGAAAGATCGAAACACAGGATTCCATCCGCCCCGTGATTATCGTAATACCAGGCCAGACTTTTGGGGTCTCCCTCCGAGAATCGCTGCGGATCCTCCCAGCCGCCCACTGCTTTTCCGTCTTTTAAAAATATGGGAATCAACAATTCTTTTTGTATCATAATCCTCTCCTGTTCTTTTCACAGTGAACCTAAAGGGAACCCTTGGTGGAAAGCACGTCCGTGATTCTGGGATCATAACTCACCGCTTCATCCAGAGCCTTGGAAAAGGCTTTAAACATTCCCTCTGCCATATGGTGGCCGTTTCCTCCCCGCATCATCTTAAAATGCAGGTTCATAGCGCCGCTGTAGGAAACAGCATAAAAGAATTCCCGTATCATCTCCGTATCCATGCCGCCGATTCTCTCTACAGGAAATTCAGCGTCTGATACAAAGCAGGGACGTCCGCTCAGATCCAGAGCACACAGCACCAGCACCTCATCCATGGGAAGAATCCTGCTCCCGTACCTGCGGATTCCTTTCTTATCCCCCACGGCCTCCAAAATGGCCTGGCCCAGGACAATTCCCGTATCCTCAATGGTATGATGGCAGTCTACCTCCAGGTCTCCCGTAACCTCCAGCTTCATATCGAACAGGCCGTGTCTTGCAAATCCTTCCAGCATATGGTCAAAAAAACCTATGCCCGTGTGAATCTTCGCTTCTCCCCGGCCGTCCAGATTCAGTTCCAGTTCAATCTGGGTTTCCTTTGTCTTTCTTATAACCTTAGCTACCCGGTTCTCCATATTCATTCCCCCAGTTTTCAGTCTCTGTCCTCAAACCTGACAGAGATGGAATTGGCGTGTGCGGTCAGATGCTCTGCCTTGGCAAAGGCAACGATATCCTTCTGTGCCTTCGCAAGAGCTTCTCTGGAATAATACACAATGCTGGACTTCTTCACAAAATCGTCCACGGACAGAGGTGAGAAAAATCTGGCCGTGCCGTTTGTAGGAAGTACATGATTGGGGCCTGCATAGTAATCTCCCAGAGGCTCGCTGCTGTAGTCTCCCAGGAAAATCGCCCCTGCATTCTGTATCCGTGTCATAACCTGGAAAGGATCCCTGGTGACAATCTCCAGATGCTCAGACGCCACTGCGTTTGCGGCTTCAATAGCCTCATCCATACTGTCCGCCACCAGGATAAACCCGTATGTGTCAAGAGATTTCTTTATAATCTCGCTTCTTGAAAGCACTTTCAGAAAGCCCTGAATCTCTTCCTCCACCTTGTCAGCCAGCTCCTGGCTGTCCGTCACCAGGATTGCTGAGGCCATTTCATCATGCTCTGCCTGTGAGAGAAGATCTGCCGCCACATACCTTGGGTTGGCCGTCTCATCCGCCAGCACCAGGATCTCACTGGGACCGGCAATGGAATCAATCCCCACATGGCCGTAGACTTCTTTTTTAGCAAGGGCCACATAAATATTCCCGGGACCTGTGATCTTATCTGTTTTTGGAACACTTTCCGTCCCGAAGGCCATTGCCGCAATGGCCTGGGCTCCCCCCATCTTATAAACTTCATCCACCCCTGCCTCCTTGGCCGCAACCAGGGTGGCCGGAGTCACTTTACCGTCCTTGCCCGGAGGGGTAGCCATAATAATTTTCGGCACTCCCGCCACCCTGGCAGGCACCACATTCATTAATACTGAGGAAGGATAAGCCGCTTTTCCTCCAGGGGCGTAGATTCCCGCCACGGACAGAGGTGTAACCTTCTGCCCCAGGATGGTTCCCTCCGGGGTGCTGTCAAACCAACTGTATCTTTTCTGCTTCTCATGGTATGCTTTTATATTCGCTAAAGACTTGCGGATCACCTCCAGCAAAGAGGGATCTACTGCCTGGTAAGCCTCCTCTGTCTCTTCCTGCGTTACCCTTATGGTCTCTTGGGTAAGCCTGACCCCGTCTAACTGCTCCGTATAGCGAAACAGAGCCTGATCCTTCTCCCGCCGCACGTCTGACACAATCTGTGCCACTCTGCTCTCATATTCTCCGTAACTGGCGGGACTTCGTTTTAAAAGCTGCTCCAGAATATTGTTCCTGGAATCCTCTGTCAGCCTGATCTTCTTCATGGCAACCGTATCCTTTCTTTTTATCCTTTTAAAACCACCTGGTTCAAGTCATTCAAAAGCTTCATGATTCTCTCATTTTCCATCCTCATGCTGACCTGATTCACCACCACTCTGGCCGAGAGTGGGCAGATTTCCTCCAGGACCACAAGGCCGTTTTCCCTCAAGGTGGAGCCTGTCTCCACAATATCCACAATCACTTCTGACAATCCTACAATCGGGGCCAGTTCTATGGATCCATTCAGCTTGATAATCTCCACCGTCTGGTTTTTCTGATTGTAGAAATAATCTTTGGCAATCCTGGGATATTTAGTTGCAACCCGGATCAGCTCCTGGCCGCTTAAGTATTTTCTGGCAGACTCCGGGCCGCAGACACACATGGTACATTTGCCGAATCCCAGATCCAGCACCTCATACAGCTTTCTCTGTTCTTCCAGAATGGTGTCCCTGCCCACCACGCCAATATCCGCCGCCCCGTATTCCACGTAGGTGGGTACATCCGGCCCTTTGGCCAGAAAGAAGCGGAGCTTCAGTTCCTCGTTCGTAAAAATCAGCTTTCTGGAATCAGGATTTTTCATCTCTTCACAGGTAATCCCAGTCTTTTCCAGAATACTCATGGTCTTGCTGGCCAGCCGCCCCTTCGTCAGAGCGATGGTCAAATATCTCTGTTCTGTCTCCATCTCTTCCTCCTGCCTACAGTTCCACCACCAGAACGCACTGGGATTCCTCCGCATATTTTCTGCATTCCTCCCGGGTGCGTTTTTCCGTAATATGCACAAGCTCTGTCTCGATCCCTTCACTGCGAAGCTCGGTAGCCCTGCGGATCGCTTCCCCTCTCTTCTCTTTCTCGTAGAGAATCATACAGTGCTTCACAGAAACCGGCTGCGTAATCTTCTGCCGGTTCATGGCCACCAGAAGCTGGTCAATCACTGCCACAAATCCCACGGAAGGAGCGTCCTTGCCAAAATGGCCCAGAAGATGGTCATACCTGCCGCCCTTCACCACGGCATCTCCCGTTCCCAGGGTATAGCCCCTGAAAATGATCCCTGTATAATAGCGGTAACGGTTCAGCATTCCCAGGTCAAAAGAGACATACTTCTCCACCTGGTAGAGCTTCAGGATCTCCCAGATCTCTTCCAGGCGGTCCAGGGAAGCCAGAGCCTTCTTGCCAGCCGCCAGTTCCCTGGCCTGATCCAGCACTTCCCGTCCGCCAAAAAGGCCGGAAAGGGAAGAAAACATTTTCTTCAATGTCTCATCCGCCCCCCATTGTTCCAGGAAGCGCTCTACCCCGAAGGTATTCTTGTTTGAAATTAATCTTCTCAGCTCTCCCACCATATCCTCATCAAAGCCTGCCTCGTCGGCCAGGGACTGAAAGAAACCTGCATGTCCCAGGCTGATCTGAAATTCCTTCAGGCCGGATTCCAGAAGGGTACGGATCACCAGCGCTACCACCTCCGCATCGGCGTCCGCACTGTCGTCCCCGATCAGCTCCGCACCAATCTGGGTGGTTTCCTTAAGCCGCCCCTGCAGGCTTGAATTGTTTACAAAGGCATTCCCCAGATACGTAAGTCTCACGGTCATAGAGTCGTTCAGGTAATATTTGGCTGCCGCTCTGGCGATGGGAGGCGTAAAATCAGGACGAAGCACCAGAGTATTGCCTTCCCGGTCAAAAAATTTGTACAGATCCCTGGAGGGAATGGTGCCCACTTCCTTGCTGAACACATCGAAAAATTCAAAGGTGGGCGTCTCGATATCCCGGTAGCCATAGGACTTGATCGCCCGGTGCATCCGCTCCTGGAGAGCCAGCTTCTGTTCGCATTCCTGATTATAAATATCCCGTACACCCTCTGGCGTATGTAAAATCTTCCGCATAGTCTGTCCTTTCAAGTTTTACTTTATCACTGTGATGTGCTACTTCTCTACTATACAAAACAGCGTATTCATTATAAAGAATCCCGTCCCCGTTGTCAAGTATCCCGCTGATTCAGATCCAACTGGAGGGCATCCAGGTACGGAACCAGCAGACCGCCCCGGGGCTGAAGGTAGTAATCCTGATCCAGCTCCATATATTTAAAGCTCTTTCGCCCTCCCTCCTGAGCCCTGTCCCAGAATCTTCGCATATGCCGATAGGGAAGATAGAAAATCTCGTTGCGGGCGCTGAAAAACAGGATCAGGAAGGCGACTCCCCCCTGCTTTTCAAACTGCTCCATAAACCGTACCTGATGGGGATGAATATTTTGGAGCGCAAAAGTATCCACACTGCACTCCTTGGCATCAAAACATACGGGAATCCCCTGAACAGCGCCGATATAATCCACCGTACTCTTCTGATCAAAATAAGCCAGCGTAATCTGCCGGTGCTCCTTATCAATCTTGATAGGTGTAATGGGAGTGGGAACCTTCTGTATCAGGGCCAGCCCTTTCTCCTGATAAACCTCATTGGTCCGATTGATCAGCTCCTCCAAAGTGGAGCCTCTTAATCCTCTGGAATTCCAGGTTGCCATAACAGGCCTCCTTATCTTTTTCTCTCCTGTTTATTGCTCTGTCGTCCCTCTGCCATAAGCTTTCTGAATATCTCCGGCTCCGGGGCCGCAAAGGTCCTGCCGGACAGATAAGACAGAGAACCTTCTGTCTGCGGAAACTCCATGCGGAAGGCGTGGAGAAGCTGTGCCTTAACCCCGTATTTTTTTCTCAGCCTCTGATTCAGGGACGGATCCCCATATTTAGGATCTCCCAAAAGCGGATGTCCGATGGAAGCCAGGTGCGCCCGGATCTGATGGCTCCGCCCTGTCACCAGCAGCACCTCTAAGAGGGTGTAATCTCTGAAAACCTCCACCGACTTGTACCATGTCTCCACAGGCTTACCATCTCTGCAGGGATGTTCCAGGATTCTGGACTGATTTAAGGCGGTATCTTTTTTAAGATACCCCTTCAGATGCATCTCTCCCTCCAGCTTCCCTTTTACAAAACATCTGTAGTATTTATGTACCTGCCGCTCCCTGAGAATCCTGGACAGCTCTTTGAGTCCCGCTGCAGTTTTGCCTCCGGTAATCAATCCGCTGGTGTTTCGGTCCAATCGGTTGCACAGAGCCGGACGGAACCGCTCCAGCTCCTCCCTGGTGATTTCTCCTTTTTCCAGCAGATACGCCGTCAGGTATTCGTTCAGAGAAAAATCCTCTGGGGATGCCTTCTGTGAGAGCAATCCCGCCGGTTTATTCAGGAAAATCACATCCCTGTCCTCATAGATAATATCCAGGGGAATACTCCCGGCCTCCTTTCTGGAAGAGCGGAACTTTTCCATGGTTTCCTCCGAGAGAAAAAAACGCACCTGGTCTCCCTCTTTCAGGATCTCGCTGCCGTCGGACTTCTTTCCATTAAGAGTAATATTTTTTTTCCTAAGCATTTTATAGAAAAAACTTTTTGGGGCTGCATCCAGATACTTTTCCAGCCACTTAAGGAAACGCTGTCCTTCCTCCATGGAGGAAATTTGAATCTGCTTCATTCTCTCTCCTTCTCCTACAGGGAAATTGCACAGAGTACCCTGAGCATAACCTCTTCAGAAGAGCTGCCGGGGTATCTCTCATCACCCTGAAAAGTCTCTTCTTCCTCCGACCTCCCGGAGGCGGCAAGCTGTCTGGCTCTCTGGCAGTATTTATCGAAATCCTTCATCACCTTAACCTGAGCCCGGCCAAATCCGTTGGCAGAAAGCATCTGCTTTATATGCTTCTCAATGTAGGGCGGATTGGTCTTCTCATCCCGAGTATAGCATACCACTTGATTTCCTTTGAGCACCACGGCCTGAAGGAGGGTGGTATGCTCATAGGCCGTCACAGCCAGTTCATATCCGGCTGTAAGGGAACCTGCCGCCTGGGCTGTTTTCTCATACTGGTCATGGCTCATAGGCTTCTGCATAAAAATCATAATAAGCCCTACCAGAGATTTGCAGGCCGGCAGACACCCTACAATCGCTACTACAGTAAAAAGATTCAGCCTTGTCTTTGTCTGAATCAGACCGGTGGCAAATATAACCAGCGGGATCAGAAAGAGAATAAAAGTGACCAGAAGCCTTTTCTTTTTCTGATATTGAATATATCCATAGGAACCTTTTTCCACTTTTTTCATTTGTTCTCCTGCTTTCCTTTTTTTGCGTGAATGTTGCGGATTTTTTTCTTTCTTACACTCTTATCCGGCTTTTTCTTCCTCTGCTCCTGCTTCCCCTGCTGTAAGGACGCATCCTTCCTCTTCCTGGGCCGGATCAGACATTCCTTTCCATAACCGATCAAATCCCTGCGCCCGGCCAGGGTCAGGGCTTCCTCCACCAGATCATAATTTTCCGGCCTCGCATACTGCATCAGCGCCCTCTGCAGCGCTTTATAGTGGGGATTCTTCTCCACATAGACCGGCTTGCCGTCTCTGGGATCCACTCCCGTATAGTACATGCAGGTAGAAATGGTTGAGGGGGTAGGATAAAAATCCTGTACCTGCTGAGGCATATGGTGGATTTCATGGAGATAGCACGCCAGTTCTACCGCCTCCTTCATGGAGCACCCTGGATGCGATGACATAAGATACGGTACCAGGTACTGGTTTTTCCCGCACGCCCGGTTCATCCTGGCAAATTTTTCCGCAAACGCCAGGTAAACCCTATGAGGCGGCTTTCCCATTTTCTCCAAGACCGGATCTGACACGTGCTCCGGCGCCACCTTTAACTGTCCGCTGATATGATGCTGTACCAACTCCCTGAAAAATTCATCTGAAGGATCCTCCATCAGGTAGTCGAAACGAATCCCGGAACGGATAAATACCTTCCTGACTCCCGGAAGCTTCCGCAGCCTGCGGAGCAATTCCGTATAATCCCGGTGATCTGCCCGAAGATTCCTGCAGGGGGACGGAAACAGGCACTGGCGATTTTTGCAGACGCCTTTCGTAAGCTGCTTTTCACAGGCAGGCTGACGGAAATTCGCCGTAGGACCTCCCACGTCGTGGATATATCCCTTAAAAAGCGGATCCTCCGTCATGCTGCGTGCTTCCTTCAGCAGAGATTCATGACTTCTAGCCTGAATGATCCTTCCCTGGTGGAAAGTCAGCGCACAGAAACTGCAGCCTCCAAAGCATCCTCTGCTGCTGGTCAGGCTGAACCTTACCTCCTCAATAGCCGGGATGCCGCCCTCTTTCTCATACATAGGATGGCAGGTTCTGGTATAGGGCAGGCCGTAAACCTGATCCATCTCCTCCTGTGTGAGCGGTTTGGCCGGAGGATTCTGTACCACATACACTGTGTCATAGGGCTCTGCAAGCTGTTTCCCGGAAAAAGGGTCTGTATTGCAGTATTGGGTGTAAAAGCTCTGGGCATATTTTTTCTTATCTTGGCATAAAAGCCTGTAATCCGGAAGAAATTCACAGTCGTAGAGATTCTGGGGATCTTTCGTCTTAAAACAGGTGCCCTCCACAAAAGTGATATCCCGGATGGATATTCCCGCATTCAGGGCATCCGCAATCTGCACCACGGACCGTTCTCCCATGCCATAAGAGAGCAAATCTGCCCCGCAGTCCATTAAGACAGATCTCTTAAGTGAATCCGACCAGTAATCATAATGGGCAAGCCTGCGCAGGCTTGCCTCAATTCCTCCGGCTATAATGGGAACTTTTTTGTATGCCTGGCGGATCAGGTTGCAGTATACCACCACAGCGTAATCCGGGCGGCGTCCCATAACGCCCCCCGGAGTGTAAGCATCCTTCTGTCTTCTTTTTCTGGACACAGCATAGTGATTCACCATGGAATCCATATTCCCGGCTGTCACAAGAAATCCCAAACGCGGCTCTCCCAGAACCATGACGCTCTCTTTTCTGCGCCAGTCCGGCTGAGGAATGATTCCCACCGTATACCCGGCCGCCTCCAGGACACGGCTGATCACAGCATGTCCAAATGAGGGATGGTCCACATAGGCATCCCCTGTTACATATACAAAATCTAACTGACGGATTCCCCGCTCTTCCATATCCTGCCGGCTTACGGGTAAAAATCTTTCGTTCATCTCACAATACCTCGTACGTGTGGTCCAGTACCTGATCATAAGAGCTTATGTAATAATCGGCAAGACGCCGGATCTCTTCTCTCTGAGCCTCTGAAAAAGAATCCTCCACAGCGCATACACGCATACCTGCATTGAGTCCTGCATGGATTCCCATGGGAACGTCTTCAAACACCAGACAGTTCTGGGGGCTTACTCCCAGCTTCTGGGCTGTTTTCAGATAAACGTCCGGGGCCGGTTTCCCTTTCGACACATCACAGGAGGTAGTAATACAGTCAAAGAATTCCCGAACCTGATTTCCCGAAAGGCTGGCCTTTATGAGTGCCCGGCTGCTGCTGCTGGCGATTCCCAGGCGTATTCCCCTTTTTTTCATTTCTTTAAGAAAGCGAAGGGCCCCCGGTTTTAAAGGAACCTGGGTGGAATATTTTTCATATGCCATCTGATTCCACTCCTGCATAATCTCCGAGACGCTCCCGGGGAGGGAAAAATGCTCCTTAAAATACTCCGCCGTCTCCGTAAAGCTCATCCCTTCTATCTTCTTCTGCACCCTGCTAAGCTGTTCCATGGGATAGTGGTATCCGTACTTCCCAAGATATTCTATGTCGATATCTGTCCACATCCACATAGAATCCATCAATGTCCCGTCCAGATCAAAAATAACCGCCGCTATATCTTTCAGCATAATGACCGCAACCTTTCAATTTCCTCTTCTGTGAGATCTCTCCATTCTCCTTTTCCAAGCTCTGGATCCAGAGGGATCCCCGCCATGGCAGTTCTCTTTAAATATACCACCCGGTTTCCCCTGGCCTGAAACATCCGTTTAATCTGGTGGTATTTTCCTTCCACCACGGTGATTGTCACCTGGCCCGGAACCTCCAGAAGGCACAGCCTGGCAGGAAGAGTCGGGCGCTTTTCTCCGATCTCAAGTCCAGCCAGAAAGGCCTGGACATCTTCCTGGCAGGCCGGATGTTCGAGAATGGCAAAATATGTTTTCTCCACATGACGTCCCGGAGCCAAAAGCCGGTGGGCCATTTCTCCGTCGTCTGTCAAAAAGAGAAGACCTTCCGTGTCCAGATCCAAACGTCCCACCGGAAAAAGTCCTTTTCTATTCTTCCCCTCTACATAATCCATAACCGTCCTGTGCTCCCGGTCTGTCACGGCTGTCACACATCCGGCCGGCTTATGGAACATCAGATACTCATGCTCCCGATAAGTAAGGATGCGCCCCTCAAGGGAAACTGCATCCTTTCCGGGATCCACTTTAAAGTCCTGTTTTTTCTCTGTCTGCCCGTTTACCTCCACGCAGCCTTTTTTCAGATAAAGCCTGCTCTGGCTCCTGGTACAGCCAGTACAAACACAGAGAAATTTATCCAATCGCATCAAAGTCTTCACTTTCGTACCTCTTACTCAATGCCTTCGCCGCTTGGCACCTTCTCAGCGCTGCCCACCGCCTGTACCCGATACCCCTCGGCAATAATATCCAGCTCTTTGCTGAACCTTTTAAGCTGGTTAATGTCTTTCAGCTCATAGATCCTGTAAAACTCATCCTGGATCTTTACAATCTCCCGCTTATTGGCCACCCGGTAAAGGTTCTGAATACTGTTCAGAATATCTGAGACAAGACGTGAATGAATCTGGAAAGAATTCTGGGCATCCATGATCTCACTGCGCACCGCCGACATCTCATTGTCCAGGGAGATAATGGCATTGGCCGCATTGGTCAGCTTCTCCCGAATATGGTCAGGAATATTTTTCTTGTACTTATACTGAAGAGAATGCTCAATGGTAGACCAGAAATTCATAGCCAGAGTCCTGATCTGGATCTCCACTTTAATCTTTCTGCTGCCTTCCAGTGTCTGAACCTCATAGGCCACGATAATATGGTAGGATCTGTATCCGCTGTCCTTCATATGGTTTATGTAGTCTCTCTCGCCGATGATCTCCATATCCGTCCGCCTGCGGATAATCTCCACTACCTTCTGTATGTCTTCCACGAACTGGCAGATGATCCGCACACCGGCGATATCCACCAGTTTTTCCTCGATCTCATCTATCGTAATATGTTTTTTCTGAGCCTTATCCAGAATGCTGGAGATGGTTTTCACACGGCCCATTACCTGCTCTATGGGGGAATAAAGGCCACGGCTCCGGTGCTCATAAATCAGATGCTCGAATTTGACAGTGAGCTCTTTCACGGCAAGGTCATACGGTGTCAAAATCTCACGCCATAATTGTATTTCCATGATTACCTCCAGTTCTTCCTTCTCCTTATTTTTGTGCTGCCTGCTTTGTTGGCAGCAGGCAGTCTTTTGGTCCGGCAGCCCGGACGCACTGTGAATCTTATTTTACCATAATCATTCTGAAGATGCAACGAAGCCTTTTGTCACACTTTGTCGTCCGCATCCCTCACTGCCCTTTCTTCCAGATACCGCAGGATCCAGTAAGGATTTACGCTCAGCTCCGATGCACGTTCTGTCTCCATATAAATGCCCAGATGGAGGTGGACATCAAACATTCCTCTGGTTCCCTCTGGCCCATACCCGCTGTCTCCCATGTATCCCAGCAGCTCTCCTGCCTCCACCGTCTGCCCCAGTGCAAACTCCTGCGCGTAGGAATCCAGGTGAGCATAATAGTAATATCCTCCCTGGGGACTTCTTATGCCGATCCTGTATCCCCCTTTCTCCAGCCATCCAATTTTCTCAACAATCCCTTCCGTCATGCTCACCACCTTAAAATGGCCGGGAAGATTTTCCGGCGGCATAAGGTCCGTTCCCTCATGTCCCCTAAGGCCTCCGTAGCTGCGCTCGAACATCCAACTGTTTTCATAGACAATTCCATTTTCCTGTACAGGAAAAGTTTCCACATCATCCCATACAGTCCGGTAAGCATCCAGTACCTCTTCGTAGCCCCTGCGGTTAAACGTAAAGGCCGCCTGTTTTAAGAGCAGATACTCCCTCTCGGAAGCAGGAAGAAATCCCCTGCCTCCGTGAAGCTTTCTGTAAAGCCAGGAAAGGGAAAGAAGCTCCGAAACCTGCTGCCCATATTCCTCTTCTGCATCCAGAAGCGAGGCCAGCCTTTTTTCCGAGAGCTTCATCTCCCGAAATAAGGAGCTTTCCGGCTCAAACCCGGAAAGGCTGTCGGCCCCGGCATTAAGCCAGAGCATCTTTGACAGATTGGCAGTAATCAGCACCGATGCCAGAAAAAGCAAAAGCACATAGAATCTGTAACCCTTCATTCTCAATCCCTCCGCCGTTTTGCTTCTCCTTTGCCATATCCTTCTATTTATATTCAGAACTCCACTCAAAATAGAAGGTGCTATCCTTCCGCTTTTCTTCATAAGATAAAAAAAAGAGAAGCTGGGAGACATTTTGAAAAAAATCCTGATTCCTTTTCTTTTTATCTGCTTTGCGTATCTGCTGCTTTTTCCAAGGGACTCTCTTTTGGCTGCCCGAAACGGGCTGCTTCTGTGGTACCGCTCTGTCCTGCCCGTGTTGTTTCCTTTTCTTGTGATCTCCGGTATTTTGCTGCAGTTTGAAGGCTTTTCTGCCCTTCTACGTTTCCTGTACCGTCCATTCAACGCTCTTTTCGGAGTATCTTTTTACGGAAGCTTTGCCGTACTCTCCGGTTTTCTCTGCGGTTTCCCAGTGGGGGCAAAGATTACGAAAGATTTGCTGGATCAGGGACTCATCTCCCCTGGGGAAGCCCGCCACCTGTACGGCTTCGTAAATAATTTAAGTCCCGGCTTCCTTGTCTCCTATCTGGCTTCCGGCCAGCTAAAACACCCCGAACTCTCCGGCTTCTTTCTGGCGGTCGTTCTGGGAGCTCCCCTGTCTTACGGGGCCCTGACAGGCCTGAAGTATAAAAAACAGAACCCTTCCCCATCTCCGGCAGTTTTCTCTGTCTTCCGGAAGAAGGACTTTTCTCAGGTTCTGGATGAATGTATCTGGAATGCATCTGTAAGTGTTCTGAAGCTTGGCGGATATATTACCCTGTTCTGCATTTTGTCAGGGGCAGCCATAAAGCTCCCCTTTGCAGATACCCTTCCCGGGCTTCTGTTCTGCGCCAGCATGGAGGTCACAGGAGGCATCCAGCTTATCTGTCAGACTGCCCTATCAGGACCCTCTAAACTTATTCTGCTTGCGGGTCTCTGCATCTTCGGGGGATTTTCAGCTCTGGCACAGACTGCCGGTATCACCCAAATGAATTTAACCGCACTGGCTTATTATATAAAAAGCAGGGTACTATGTACCCTGCTCGGTGTCTTCTTCGTGCTGTGCGCTTTTCTATTCTGCTTCTTCCTCCGGTGACGGCTCAGCCGTAGTATAGCTGGAGGGCGCTGCCTGGGGCGAAAGCTCCATGCGGTTCTTGCTTACAATGTCATAACAGGACTGAATAGAATTAATAAAATTATTATACTTGGTACCTGCCGCATCGATGGTATGGCTCATAATCTTCTCCAGATTCTCCAGCATCTCATCCGTGTAGCGGATGGCGCTCATACGGATATTGTTGGAATCCTCTGTAGCCTTATCCAAGATCTCCTGGGCCTGGGCATTGGTCTGCTCAATCAACTGATTCGACTGGGCCATGGCAATCTGCATAACCTCACTCTCGCTGACAATCTTCTGGGCCTGGGCCTGCGCATCGGCAATGATGCTGTCTGCCTTTGACTGGGCATCCTCCAAAATGGCGTCCTTATTGCTGATAATCTTCTGATAGCGCTTAATCTCATCGGGAGTCTTCATACGGAGCTCTCTCAACAGCTCTTCAAGCTCCTCCTTATTTACAACAATCTTCGTGGAAGACAGCGGCTGAAATTTACAACTGTCCACAAACTCTTCAATTTCTTCGATAATCTGCTCAATTCTGCTGCTCATAGTACACTCTCCTTATTATTTATTTCCTCCCTGACTTTGGGCCTCCACCCGCTTCTGGACACGCTCTATAATCTGTTCCGGAACAAATCCCGAAATATCTCCCCCATAAAAAGCAACCTCTTTCGCAATCGTGGAACTGATATAGGCATAATTCAACTCGGTGGTAAAAAATATCGTGTCAATATCGTGATCTATACTGCGGTTCGTCTGAGCCATCTGAAGCTCATACTCAAAATCTGTAACAGCCCGAAGTCCACGGACGATAAAACCGGCGTCGCATTTCTTTACAAAATCAACCGAAAGCCCGCTGAAAGACTCTACTCGGACATTGGGAAGATCTTTGGTCACATCTTTTATCATATTAACACGTTCTTCCACAGAAAACAACGGGGATTTTGCATTATTATTAAGAACTCCCACGATCAGCTCGTCCACAAGCGCCGCCGCTCTGACAATAATATCCAGGTGGCCCTTGGTCACCGGGTCAAAACTTCCCGGATATACCGCTCTTTTCATTTTCTCTCCTGTTCCTGCATTCTTATAAACACATGCATGTTCGTCTTGTATTCTTTCGTTCTGTAAACCTCCATCCCCAGGGACGGCACATAAGAAAAATCTGTTCCTTTGGCCGCTTCCACGAGAATGATAGTGTCTGGATCTGCATAAGACGGTCTTCGCTGAGCAAGATATTCCAGCACCCGCCTCTCCTGTCCCAGTCCATAGGGCGGATCCATAAAAATAATCTGAAAGGGATCCCTGCCCTCCAGCCGGGACAGTCCGTCCAGCACATCACAGACAAGCACCTCTCCGCCTTCCTCCAGTCGGGTAAACTTCAGATTCTCCCGAATGCAGGCAGCAGCTTCTTTCTTCTGCTCCACAAATACGGCTCCCGCCGCACCACGGCTTAGAGCCTCAATCCCTATGGCGCCGCTGCCGCTAAACAGATCCAAAAAACGGCAGCCGTAAATTTCATTCTGCAAAATATTAAAAAGCGTCTCTTTAATTCGATCAGTTGTAGGCCTGGTGTCACGCCCCTCTATGGTTTTCAAAGGCAGCCGCCTGGCCGTTCCGGCTATTACTCGCATAAAATGATCCTTTACTAAATATTTCTGGTTTATTATAAATTTTCCATCAAAAGATGTCAATACTGCATTTTGTTTCCGGACAGCAAAAATCCACCGGAAGGTTTTCCGGCAGAACAAACGGTCAGCCACAACGTGTGGAAAGCACTTTTAGCACTGTAACTCTCTGAAATAATAAAAGCCAGGCCACACATTGTCCGGTCTGACTTTTCCCTAGCTTCTAAATTTCATCTGAACGGATATTCAGCCTCCAGTCCAAATCACCTCTGGCGAGTCCCAACACCAAAGATTCCGCCGTAGCGATATTCGTAGCGATTGGAATATTATATTGGTCACAGCATCTGGAGATCGCAAAAATATCCGGTGCGTTCGGGCTTGTAATAATCGGATTATAGAAAAAAATCACCATATCCATACAGTTCCGCTCGATCATATTCATGAACTGCTTGTCACCGCCCACACTGCCTGGAAGGAATTTGTAGACCTTGAGATTCGTTACTTCCTCAATCTTTCTTCCGGTAATACCAGTGGCATATAACGTATGTTTAGATAAAATGTACTTATAAGCAAGGCAGAAATTTTCTATCAGTGTCTTTTTGCTATTATGGGCAATAAACCCGATATTCATTTTGCATCAACCCCTCCTGACCCTGTTATAATCTCATTATAGCAAAACTTTCCAAAAAAGCAAATACATTTTAACTCTATTTATCAATAATACCAAATAACTTTACCTTCCTAAAGAATATCCGGCTTATGGTCAAAATATTCAGACGCTTTGAAAATATCAGAACAAAAGTGTGCTTCACACACCCTCGCCTACGCGAAGCGCTTTTTATGATATAGGAAAGTTCTCACTTTCCTATATCATAAAAAAAGCTACCGCACAGCTTCAAACCATGCGGCAGCTCCTCTGTAAATCTTAAATTACATCTGCATCGTGCCGGTTCCGGACATCTGGCTCGCCCCAGGCATCTGGCTTGTGCCGGACATCTGACGCTCCTGCGCCTCAATCATCTTCTTAACCATATAGCCTCCAACAGACCCGTTCTGTCTGGAAGTCAGGTTTCCGTTGTAACCATCGGTAAGAGGAACACCCAGCTCATTGGCTACCTCGAATTTAAAACGATCCATAGCACTCTTAGCTTCCGGTACCGCAGTTGTGTTAGATGAACGATTTGACATATAAAACGCCTCCTTTGTTTTTCTTCTTTCCAATTTTCGTTTGTCGTCTTATGCAGTTCCTTACTGCACTCCTAGTATGTGCAGACTTTCATTTAATAAACTGGAAATTGCTGTATCAGAAAAACAAAGGGATCTCATTAAATTTCGATGCTTCCGGTTACGTCTCCGTTGATTACAAAATAAACTTTATTTTCTTCCGGCTTCAGATAAAGGGTTACGGACTTCATGTCTCCTACTTTCTTCTTCATCTGCTTTGTCCAGACTTCTTTCACCTGCTTCATAATATCATCCTTGGAAACTTCTTTTCCCATGTACTGCAGATATACAGTCTCCTTTACCGCCTTTTTCTCTGCGGCCTTTGACACTGTCTTCTTAGCCTCTGCCGTGACTTCCTCAACCTTCTTTGCAGCTTCCTTTACGGTCTTCTCTGCAGCCTTGGCTGTTTTTTCTGCAGCTTTGGCCACTGTCTTAACTGTCTCGTTCTTCTCTACTGCTGCTACCGCTTCCTTTGCCGCAGCTGCTGCTTTAACTGCCGGCTTCTCGGTTCCTTTCACTGCTCTTTTCATAATAATTCCTCCTTAAAACACAAAATCTTCTTTTTATCTTTGCAAGTCTATTCTATTTCAGTCAGATGCATCATATAACAAAATTGCGGATTATGCAAGTGTTTAATTCTATCTTAGCGGCCAAAGACTGCCATATTCTCTAAAGATTCACATATTCAGACTGTTTTCTCACGATTCCTTCAAACTTGCGTCTGAGCTCCTGATGTTCTTCCTTTTCCAATCCCGGATCCTCATCCAGAAGCTGTCCCACAGCCTCATTGGCCTGGGCGAGAACGCCTGCGTCTGTGTAAATATCGGCAAGGGCAAACTCCATCATCCCGCTCTGGCGCACCCCAAACAAATCTCCCGGTCCCCGAAGCTTCAGATCCCGATTGGCAATCTCAAAACCGTCATTGGATTCCCTGAGAACTGAAAGCCGCTCTTTAATCTGTTTTCCCTCTGTTCCGTATACCAGAATACAGTAGGAAGCATCTTTTCCCCTTCCCACCCGGCCCCGGAGCTGGTGAAGCTGGGCCAGACCAAAGCGCTCGGCATTCTCAATCATGATGACCGTGGCATTGGGAACATTCACCCCTACCTCTATGACCGTAGTAGATACCAGCACCTGTATCTCATTTCTCAGGAAACGCTCCATGCGCTCATTTTTCTCCGCCGGCTTCATTTTCCCATGGAGATAATCAATCTGAATCCATTCCGGAAGCTCACTTCGCAGGCGGGCGCTATAGTCCAGGACGTTTTCTCCTTCCATGGCCTCGCTCTCTTCCACCATAGGACAGATTACGTAAGCCTGATGGCCCTCCCGGATCTCTTTTTCCAGAAACTGATACGCTTTTTTTCTATAACCTGTATTCACCACGCAGGTTCGTATGGGAATGCGGTTAGCGGGCATCTCGTCAATCACGGATATGTCCAGATCCCCATAGAGGATCACCGCCAGCGTACGCGGAATCGGAGTAGCGCTCATGACAATGGTGTGGGGCATCCTGCCCTTCTGGGACAGGGCCTCCCTCTGCCTGACTCCAAAACGATGCTGCTCATCGGTAATCACCAGAGCCAGATTCTTATAAGAAACCTTCTCCTGAATCAGGGCATGGGTTCCCACGATCACAGAAGCCTCCCCGGAGACTATCTTCTCATAGGCCTCTCTTCTCTCTTTCGCTTTCATGGAGCCGGTAAGCAGCACTGCCTGGTAAGGAAGGGCATTGTCTTCCAGGAGCTGTGACAAGCTCTGAAAATGCTGCCTGGCCAATACTTCCGTGGGTACCATCAAGGCTCCCTGCATTCCTGCCTCCGCCGCCGAGAGCAGGGCCAGAAGGGAAAGAATTGTCTTGCCTGATCCCACATCTCCCTGGATCAGGCGTGCCATTACGCTCTCACCCCCCAGCTCCTTTTCAACTGTCGCCCACACTTTTTTCTGAGCTCCGGTCAGCTCATAGGGTAGTGAGTCCAGGATCTTTTTGACGCTGGAAGCCGGCTGAATCCTGAAAACGCTTTTTTCTTTCTCTCTGTGCTGTTTGAGCCGGCGAAGCTGCAGCAGAAAGAAGAAAAACTCGTCAAAAACAAGGCGGTTCCTTGCCAGGAGAAGTTTTCTGGAATCCTCAGGAAAATGAATCTGTTCCAGGGCAAAATTATACTCAGCCAGATGATACTCTCTTCGTATCTCGTCAGGAAGGTATTCTCTTACAAGCTCTCTCATGTCCAGAGCCTGTCTGACTGCTTTTGAGACCATTTTATTTGTAAGGTTTCCTGATAAAGCATAGACCGGCGCAAGACGCCTGCTCATTTCTTTATATGCTTCCTCTTCGTAGATCGCCGGCTGTTCCAGAATAAGACGTCCGCCTTTGCTTTTTACCCTGCCCCTGAATATGCGCCGCCTCCCAGGCAGCACCGTATTCTTTAAATAGGGCATATTAAACCAAGTGACGGGGATGCTTCCGCTGTCATCCTGCAAAAGACCGGAAAGGATGGACAGCCCCCTGACATATCGTCCATTTAAAGGAACAGTGAGACAGCCGCACACCGCTGCTGTCTCACCTTCCCTTAAATCAGAAATTTTTTTTGGATCTTCAAAGGAATCGTAGGCTCTTGGGTAGTATGCCAGAAGCTGATCCAGGGTCAGGATGCCTGCCTTTTCAAAGATCAGCCTAGTCTTCTGGCCTACTCCCTTCAGGGAGTCTAACGTATATTCTCCGTTCATTTCGTCACTCCACAGAGATGATGTAATAGTAAATAGGCTGACCGCCGTAATTCAGTTCCACGTCACAGTCTGGATAAAGTTCCTCGATCTGGTCTCTCAGCTTCTCAGCCTCATCCTCTTTCATATCTTCTCCGTAATAGATGCTGATCAGCTCTGAGGAATCGTCCACCATCAGGCGAACCGTCTCCTTAGCCACCGGCTCAAGTTCCTTGCCCACTGCCAGGATTTCGTGATCTCCCACGCCCATGATATCCCCGGCCTGGATCACCTTGTCCTCAATATGTGTGTCACGAACCGCATAGGTAAGCTGCCCTGTCTTCACACGGCTGATCTCTTCTTCCATGACAGCCGCATTCTCCTCAGGAGATTTATCGGAAACGTAATTAACGATAGCCGTGATTCCCTGGGGCACTGTCTTTGTGGGGATCACAATGATATTTTTATCCTTGGTCATGGACTTCGCCTGGTTTGCCGCCAGGATAATATTTTTATTATTGGGGAAGATAAAAATATTTTTGGCGTTTACAGCCTCGATGGCCTTGAGCATATCTTCTGTGCTGGGATTCATAGTCTGTCCCCCTTCAATGAGATAGTCTACTCCCAGGTCATGGAAAACTTCCCCGATCCCGGCACCTATGGACACTGCTATAAAGCCTGTCTCCTTGGGCGGCTCCTGGCTCTTCTGCTCCTGAGCCTTCTTCTCCGCCTCACGGATCACTTTCTCCTGATGCTCTTCCCGCATATTATCAATCTTAATCTTCGTCAGAGAACCGTAAGTCAAAGCTTTCTGAATGGCAAGACCTGGATCGTTGGTATGGACGTGAACCTTTACAAGCTCTTCATCCGACACTACCACGATAGAATCACCGAGAGATTCCAGGTATCCTTTAAATTCCTGCTCGCTTTCCCGGGTGTATTCTTTCTCCAGCATAATAATGAATTCTGTACAATATCCGAATTTAATCTCCGCCTGGGGAGCCTCCTGGCCTGAAGTCCTGCTTTCTCCAGAAGAAGCGCCCTCAATAGAATAGTCGATCTCTTTTCCCAAGAATCCATCGTAGGCGCCCTTTAACACCTGTACAAGGCCCTGGCCGCCGGAGTCCACAACGCCCGCTTCTTTAAGAACCGGAAGCATCTCCGGCGTCATGGCAAGAACCTCTTCCGCCTTGGCAATAATTCCCTGAATCATGGAATCCAGATCAATGTCCGGGTTTTCCTCCAGCATAGATACAGCTTCCTCCGCTGCGCCTTTGGCTACCGTAAGGATGGTGCCTTCCTTTGGCTTCATAACAGCTTTATACGCCGTCTCCACTGCTTTCTGAAAGCTGGCGGCCAGTACGGGAGCCGTGATCTCCTTCTCACTGCGGATTACCTTGCAGAAACCTCTGAAAAGCTGAGAGAGGATTACACCTGAATTTCCTCTGGCGCCTCTCAGGGAACCTGAAGAAATAGCTTTTGAAAGAGCCTCCATATTCATATCCTGAATGGCTGCCACTTCCTTGGCCGCAGACATAATGGTCATGGTCATATTTGTCCCCGTATCGCCGTCCGGCACTGGGAAAACGTTCAGTTCATTAATCCATTCCTTCTTCGCTTCAAGATTTTTCGCTCCTGCCAGGAACATTTTTGCGCAAAGAGATGCGTCTATTGTATTTGTATTCACCGGTAGCTCCTCCTTAATCAATCACTCTTACGCCTTCGACAAACATGTTGATCTTCTCTACTTCCATGCCTGTGAATTCCTCTACCCGGTATTTCACATTACCGAATAGATTGTCCGCAACAGCCGAAATACTGACCCCGTAAGACACGATCACGTGAAAATCTATGGATATCTTATTATCCTCAATGCGGATACTGAGGCCCCTCTCCAGACTGTCCTTCTTCAGGAGACGTACCAGTCCGTCTTTTACATTTACAATCGCCATTCCCACAATGCCGAAGCACTCTACCGCAACGCTTCCCGCATAAGTGGCAATTACGTTCGGGTCAATTACAATGGACCCTAATTCATTCGTCATGCGTCCTTTCATAGCAGAACCTCCATCTATTCTATCATTATCCTTTCGGCAGACTGCCGGATTTATCTGAGTTCACCGAAAACTGCACTTTCTGTGGAATCCCAGAACAGTGCAGTCTCCTGTTCATATTCTAACAGAAAACCCTCGGCTTGGAAAGAGCCTTTTTCTTTTTTTATTAAAATTGATTTTCCTTAATATCAAAAAAAACACTTGCAAAATCATACTCTATCTGCTAGAATAGTTTTGCTGTGAGTCTATATTGTGTAAAATAGACTTAATAATTTTCAAGGAGGTGCGGTCATGGCAAAATGTGCTATTTGCGATAAAGCAGTTCATTTCGGTAACAATGTGAGTCATTCTCATAGAAGAAGCAATAAAATCTGGAAAGCCAACGTTAAACACGTTAAGGTAAAAGTAAACGGAGCTGCTAAAAGGATGTATGTTTGTACTTCCTGCCTCAGATCCGGCAAAGTAGAGAGAGCTTAATGAGAATATGAATTTTAAGAGACAGGCAGGCTGCTTGTCTCTTTTTTATTTCTCATTATATATTTATAATCTTGTTGTCAGCACATAAAAAGATTATATCCCAACAGAACCAAAAAGAAGGTCAGCACAATGCTGAAAAACAGGTTCCCGATAAAAATCCCGATCAGGATTCCTATAGCGATCCAAAATAAGGTATATCCAATCAGCCGCCGCATAAGCACACCTGCAACATGTTTACTTTATCTTATGCAGCTTCCAAAGGATTATGCAGGGAGAAGTCTTCTGCTTCTCCCTTAAAATTTCTCTTAGAATTCTTCCGCATCCTCCGCCGCATCGTGAATCGCTTCATCCACCTTCTGCTCTTGGGCAGATTTCTTTCCCTGACTTTCAGACCTGCCCGGCACAAAACGGTTAATCAGATCAGGAACCATATCCAGAACCTTGGTGACACCATCCTGATTCTTCACATTGACCAGTTTCGTGGTCCCGTTGGAAATCACCAAAACGGCACTGGGGGAAATTCTTCCTCCCATTCCGCCTCCGCCGCTGTTTTTCCTGTCCTCCGCCTTGGCGCTGGCCGCCACGCCAAAGGATACATCCACCAGGGGAAGGATAATAGTATCTCCCACCGTAATGGCATCTCCCACAACCGTCTTTGTTGTCAGGAAGCTGTCCATCCCTTTAAATAATGATTCCAGGGTTCCCCGAAAATTTTCTGCCATCTTGATTGATCTCCTTTCTCTATTCCATTCCTCCTGCTGCAGACACGTCTTTAACGGCCGCGCAGCCTGCGAAGAATTTTCTTCATATTTTTATCTCTGAAAATCTTTATGGCTATGATCAAAAGGTGCACAAACCGTATGTGTCCTGACGCCTCCAGATCCGCCTCCAGCACTGCTTCATGAAAATCCGGCGAGAGAGTAAATTTATCCGCCCCTGCAGGCAGAAAAAGATAAAGAATCCCTGTAAGCTCTCCTGTAGAAGCTGGATCTCCCGTTCCGAAACGCATGTAGCCCTT
>HHCFC01400__coassemble_1333_pt1 | contig 31219 bp, 27 predicted proteins | sample HHCFC01400__metabat2_high_PE_014 | metagenome-assembled genome bin HHCFC01400
ATAGTTTGTTTTTCTTGTCAATACCAATTCTACGTTATTGGATATTTTTTTGTTTATTGCTATTATTTTCAATTAAATTTCCATTTTTCTCCAATTTATCACCAAAACTTGTTTTAGACATGGTTATCTTCATCTTGTAGTGCAACCCTATGCACCTTTTATCCCTTTATTTTTAGCAGAAATAAATGTCGGTTTTCCAAGCTTTTCGCATTCTACTCCATTGGATTTTTTGCATTTAAAAATTTTTCTTGTTTCAATATCCATTTTCTAAAGAAAAAAAGGATTTCACAACTTTTATTTGCTTTTTTCCAATTTTCTATTGAAAACAATTTAACTCTTGTATATAATCAAAATTAAAAACACAAAAAATACCAAATTTAAGAATGTCGCCGGCAAAATAAAAAGCCAAAATGATAAAATCGTTAGGAGATGAGGACTTTTATGCTTATTACAGAAAGGCGCAATAAAATTTTAGAATTAGTAAATGCTCAAGGCAGTATACGTGTAGTTGATTTAGCTAAATCCTTAAATGTGACTACAGAGACCATTAGAAAAGACTTGTTATATTTAAGCAATAAGGGATTGGTTCAAAAGAAATTCGGCGGCGCAATAGCTGTAAACGATGTTACAGACACACCTCCTTTAGAAAGGGAATTTGAAGCTTTAGAAGAGAAAGTCGCTATTGCAAAAGCAGCGCTTCAATACATAAATGGAAATAATGTGATTTTTATTGATTCGGGAAGTACTCTATTAACATTTGTAAAGCATCTTCCTCCTGACCTGGAGATTACCATTGTTACTAACTCGTTCAGCGCAATCGATTCCCTAGTTAAAACCAACAACGTAATCTATTTCTTAGGAGGGGAAGTTTCAAATATCACAATGTCTACCAGTGGCTTCTGGGCCGTGAACGCTTTAAATTCTATTAAAATTGATGTCGCCTTTTTAGGAACAAGCGGCTTTCACTCACACAACGGACCTACCAGCAAACAATTTATTAATGCACAAATAAAAAAAGAAATTATCCAGCATTCCGCACAAAACATTGTTTTAGCAGACAGTTCTAAATTTATTTCAAATGCCGTTCTGCAGTTTTGCAACTGGAGTGATATTGATGCATTAATTACCGATTCTAAGGCCCCTTCAGACATGATAGATAATCTGCGTAAACAAACAGAAGTGGTTGTTGTATAAAAAGATATGTACTATAAAAAAGTCAGTGTCTTCCTCCTCACAGAGTCCGCACACTGACTATATTTTTTCCATGTTTTTATAAAAACAGCATAACCGCCTGAAGTACAATCTGCATAAACAGGTTCGTTTCATACAGAGTGCTCAAAAGCTGGCTCTCCTGAACCATAGACATAAGCCAGAGGCCAGTCTCTGTAGCTGAAAACATTGACAGCAGAAGGAAGAATACCCAAATCCAGAACAGCCCCTGTACCAGCCCCAGCAGAAGCCCAGCAAGACGGTTTACCATATTGAATACCGGTATGTGGGAGATGATGTCCAGGGCAGTGATAGCGACCCGGAGCAGAATTCTCACCAGAATCACTGCCGCTATAAAGGAGACCAGGTTCAGAATAATGACAGATATGAAGTTAATGACATAATCCTGGAAGGTGCTTACCTGAAGATTTTCATATCCTTCCGCATTATTATGATCCTGGAGAAGGTCTTTGAGTACCTGAGGAACAGGGAGATTCTCTATGATCTCCATCTGTTCCAAGCGACCAGGCTCAGCCGTGCTCTGGCTTTCCTGGCTGCTCTGCTGAAGATAGTCCTGCGCATACTGCTGGACATAGCTCTGAAGCTGTTCATCGCTTAAGCTGTCCACCACGGCGCTGTCATAGCCATTGGCTTCCAAAAGACCCTTAATCTGCTCCCGGTCTAATTCCGGCGAGCCGCCGGTCTCTTCCCCTGCCTGGTTTCCTGTCAGCAGGTCTGCCGTCTGCTCCGCCACCACCCGGCGACACTGATCCGTAATCATATCGTAGACCGGCGTGCGCTCCTGGAGAAACCCTGTGATATAAGGGAGAAAGAACGCAACCAGGATGACCGACAGTACCAAAGCCACCATGGATGCCAGCTTTTTGACGAAACCGCTGCGAAAGCCCGCTGCGGCAAATAAAAGAAATGCCACTATAACGATTATTTCCAGTATATTCATTTTGTCCTCTTTTCTGCTCTGTGTCCTCTAAACGATCCGGATTCTGTCAAAACTGTCTCCTGTAATTACCAGATATCTCCTGAATTCTGAGAGATAGAAAAACTCTTCCACCTCTTTCTCATATGGAGATGAGAATTTCAGTCTTCCGCTTGTAGTATAAACTGCCAGGCCACTGTCACTGTATACCAGAATCTGGCCGTTTTCCAGCTTGATCTCCTCAAAGCCTCCCGGGAGATGCCCCTGGGCTTTTCTGCGGCCCCTCTGGGTGTACAGCTCCATGCGGTAGTCATACTCATCCTCTTCACTGTCAAAAAGAAAGCCAATATAGGATTCGTCGTAAAAACAGCTTACAATCTCTTCATCAAATTCTATCGATGTCCCTGCTTTAGGGCTGTTCTGCCCGTTAAATACGGTGAAACCATCGTCCCTGACGGCAATGGCTCTGCTGTCTGTGCAGAAGGTCACAATGGGCACCACTGTCCCGGCATACTCCGTGCTGCTGACAATATGATTCTCAGCCGATTCTCCTTCAGTGCCGAAATGATAAAATACGATGTTGCTCTTCAGCGTTCCTTCCGCCATCTCCAGATAAGATACCATCAGCCTTTCACCGTCAGGGGAAATATCCACATCTATAGGATATCCTGATTCAGAAACCGTAGTTTTGTCATTTACGATGGCCGTTCCATCCGCCCGGAACATATTGACCCAGGTGACGTCTTCCTCCTGAAGCACTACTGCCACGACTCCCTGTCTGGACACCCGCACCTTCAGTATAGGCAGTGTGGTCTCGAAATTCCCTACCAGCCCGTCCTCATTTACCACATACACCTGCGTTCCCTGCTGCTCCGCAATGGCCACCGTACTGCCGCAGGCATCTGCGATGGGAGACTGCATACTGTATGTAATACTCCACTCCTGCTCATTTTTCGCCGTGACGTAGGAGACTCCGTCAGAATTATATTTCAGGATATGCTTCCCCAGCTCCAGATACTGTGTGCCGGAGGATGCGGTGTTCTCATAGGTATTTGAAATTATATAATCATGGAACTGATAAAAGCTGTTGTAGAGATAAAATCCCAGAGCTGCGCAGACAGCCGCCCCCAGCAAGACCAGCCGGCGCTTCCTGGCAAAAACCCTGTGATTTTTCAGCTTCTGTCTTAAGTCGCCTTCCGGCAGGTCCTTTACGGATGCGCTGCCGGAAGATAACTGCTTCTCTTCCACCTGCAGTTCCTCTTGATCTCCTGATGAGTCGTCTCCTGGTTTCAGAAATGCAAGCTTTTGTATTGTCTTTTGGAAAAAATCTTTCCATCCATTCATTTTCATCTATACTTTCCTGTCCGTGTATTCCTTCGGTTTTCGCGTTCCTCAATTTCTTCTGCTGGCATATAATATAGCAGAAACGCCGGATAAACGCAACCTTAGCCCTCTTGAATTAGTCCTTCTGGTTTTTCGGCTGCCTGCGGACAGCGGCTCACGGCAGTACTATTTTCTGTCCGGGCACTACCAGATTGGCGTCGGTGATTTCATTGATCTGGCAGATATCCTCCAGCCGGTCCAGGCTTCCATAATATTTTGTGCAGATATCTGCCAGAGTATCTCCTTCCTTGATCACATAGGAGGCCGTGGTCTGCCGTACAGCGGCGGATGCCTCCTGGGCGGATGTGCCGGATTCTGCCAAGGCCGCCCCTTCCGTCTCATCTGAGGCAGTCTGTGTCTCTGTCTGTGAGCTTTCAGAGGCCAGCGTCTCACCCGCCTGGCTTAAAAGTAAATCCTCCTGAATGCTTTCCTCTGAAAATACATCTGCGGCCTCTGAGAGAGGATCCGAGATCTCTTCCGCCGTGTTCTGTTCCAGAACAGCGGAAACATCGGTCTGCGCTTCTGTTCCGTCACTCTCCCCGGTCTCTCCAGACAGTACGGAGGCGGCAGCTTCCTCCCCTTTTTCGGTAAATACATTCTGCGGTTCGTCCTCTATTACCACCACTTCATTTTCTGCCGTTCCTGCGCTGCCGGTTTTGCTGGCGCTGCGTATCTCATCCAGCCGGTTTACTACAATGGTACCGATCACCAGGACAGTTACCACGAAAAAGGAACTGGCGATTTTTAAGAAGCTCCCCATTCTTTTCTGATCTTTTCCCTCTATCTTCTGCCGGAAGGTCTTTATTGCCTTGTCGGGAAGACTTTCCTTCTCTACCCTGTCGTCGGGAAAGACATCGGAAAGATACTCCTGCATCCGGCGGTTCTGCTCATAAAATACAAAATATCCTTTCAGGCTCCTGTATTTCTCTCCTTCTTTCCAATAAAGGGTCTCTTCCTGCTCCTGAAGATGGTAGATAAATGTACCGGCCTCCGGCAAAGCGGCGGAAAGCTGTTCCAAAAGCCCCGCAGGATAGGCGCCGATCACACAGCATCCCAAGGCTCCCCAGTCTGGAAAGTACTCTTTTTTCTGCTCCTCTATCTTCTTCTGCATTTCCTCCTTCGTCTCTCCCGCAGCCTCCAGGATTCCCCGGATATAGAGGAAGGTTTCTCCCTCTTCTTCCCTGCGTTCTCCAAGAAAAACGCCCAGAAAACTTTCCTGCTGCTCCTTTTTCCGAATATAGGTCATCACGTAGTCTTCCAGGCATATCTTTTTATCTTCGTCGATCTCCCCAATCTGGCGTATATTTTTCGGCAGCCCCGTTTCTTTTCCCATACTCCTCACTCCTTTTCCAAACAGTTTTACCTTACCATATACTCTATGCAGAATTTAGTATTTCATGGACAAAAACAAAAAGTTTTTTCAAATAATGGCCCCTGCCCTGCTGCATACTTTCTGCAGATTGTGGATAGAATGAAAAGAACCTGAATTCCCTCGGGAGCATCAAATCTGTTTAATGCGACAATCCCATGTACATTAGAAAGGGTATGGATATGAAAGCTGCTGAAAATAAAAACCGACATTTTAAAATCCGCAGGGAACTTTCCTGCCTTTTATCAGAGCTTGATCTGGGACAGGTTCCCCCTGTGGTTCTCTGCATCGGAACCGACCGCATGATCGGAGACAGCCTGGGACCTCTGGTAGGCTCCCTGCTGGAGAAAAAAAGAAGATCCGGTCTAGCTGTCTACGGCACCTTAAGCTGTCCGGTACATGCTCTCAATCTGGACGAAACCCTGGATGAAATCAAAAAAAAGCATCCCCGCAATCCTGTGATCGCAGTAGATGCTTCCCTGGGTGATTCACTTCAAATCGGAAAAATCTCCGTGCGTCCCGGCAGTCTCTGCCCCGGATCCGGAGTCAACAAAGACCTTCCCCTGGTAGGCGACATCTCCATCACCGGCATCACGGGAACGGACTGCAGCCAGCCCTACCTGGCCCTTCAGACTGCCCGTCTGTCCATTGTAATGGAGATGGCGGAGATTATCTCTCTGTGTATCCTGGACGCCTGCAAAGGGCTTTCTAAAGCTCTATACGGCCTTCCAGAGCCCGCAGCAGAGTTACCTCGTCGATGTATTCCAGATCCCCTCCCACAGGGACGCCGCTGGCAATCCGGCTCACCTTAATGCCTGTAGGCTTAATCAGCTTGCTGATATACATGGCCGTGGTCTCGCCCTCCAGACTGGAATTGGTAGCAATGATTACCTCCTCCACATCTCCCTGGAGCCGCTGCATCAGCTCCTTAAGCTTTATATCGGAGGGACCGATCCCCAGCATGGGGGAGATGGCCCCGTGAAGTACGTGATACACTCCCTCATACTTCCCTGTCTTCTCATATGCGGCCAGGTCCCTGGTGGTCTCCACCACCATAATGGTCTTCTTGTCTCTGGAGGGATCGCTGCAGATAGGACAGGTCTCCTGATCTGTAAGGGTACAGCACTGGCTGCAGTACCGTACATTGTTCCGTGCTTCTAAAATCGTCTCCGCCAACTGCTGAACCCGCTCCTTAGGCATGTGGATAATGTGAAAGGCCAGGCGCTGGGCAGACTTCCCCCCGATTCCCGGAAGGGAAGAAAGCTGCTCAATGAGCCTGGACATCTGGCTTCCATAGTAATCCATCAGAATCCAAAGCCTCCCAGTCCTCCTGTAAGCTTCGACATGGCGGAAGCTGCCGCTTCCTCTACCTTGCGCAGCGCTTCATTGGTAGCCGCAATGATGAGATCCTCCAGCATTTCGATATCGTCGGGATCTACGACTTCCTCTGAAAGTTTAATCCTGGTGACTTCCTTTTTGCCGGAAATGGTCACTTCCACGGCCCCGCCGCCGGCGCTGACCGTAAATTCCTTTTCTTCCAAAGCCTTCTGGTTTTCTTCCATCTGCTTCTGCATTTTCTGTGCCTGCTTCATCAGATTATTCATATTCCCAGGCATTCCCCCGGGAAATCCGCCTCTCTTAGCCATTTTCCTACCTCCTATATTTGGTTCGTTCTATTCTATCAGTTTTCTTCTTCAATTTCTATATCTGTATGAATAAATTCCCGCAATCTTTCCTCCAAATCAATGGAGGCCAGGCTTCCCTTCTGAATTCCCTCATCTGCTGCCAGCACAAGTTTCACTTCCACCTGGCATCCTGCCTTGTCCCGGATGATCTGCTCCAGCAGCTCCTTGGTCTGGGTATTATTCAGATACGGCTCCGCCAGAAAATCCGCAAACACAACGAAAAGCCGGTTGTCCTGAGGATCCTGGGCGTTAAATTTCGGCTCCGCCGCTGAGAGCACCACCTTAAATCTCCCGCTGGTCTCTGCCACGATGCTCTTCCACATGGATTTGATGCGTTTCAGATCCTCCGGCGCCGCCTTTTTATATTCCTCTTCTTCAGGAAAAGCAGTTTCCAGCCCTTCCCCGCTTTTCTGGGCGCCTGCCGGCGCCGCCTGAACCTTCACGGAAGCCTCCCCGGAGAGGATCTGGCTCATTCCCCGCTCAAGCCTTCGGATTCTCTCCAGCAGGGAGATCTCATCCCTCTCTGCCTCCGGCTTGCACAGTTTAATCACAGCCATCTCAAGCTGCACCCTCTTATTAGAGGACAGGCGGATCTTTGCCGAAAGTTCTGAAAAGATACGAATAAAACGCATCAGCGTATCCTCCCGAATCATAGCCGCCTCCTCCTTAAGCTGCAGGAGATTCTCCGAGGACACATCCAGAACATCCTCCATGTCCTCAGAATTCTTCACCAGCATAAGGTTTCTCATATACCAGGTGAAATCATTCACAAACTGGGTGAGATCCCTGCCCTGCATAATCAGCTCGTCCAGAGACAGGATCGCCCCGGTGATATCCTCTTTTAAAATCCTGCGAAGCAGCCTGCTGAACACTTCCGTGTCCACGGCCCCCAACACTTCCAACACCTTATCGTAGGTAAGGGTTTCCCCCAGATAAAATGCGATGCACTGATCCATCAGGCTTAGAGCGTCACGCATGGAGCCGTCGCCCTTCTTGGCAATATACCGCAGAGCTTTTTCTTCTGCCGCAACCCCTTCCCGGTCTGCCAGCTCCTGGAGCCTGGCCAGGATTGTATCCTGGCTGATTCTCTTAAAATCATACCGCTGGCACCTGGACAAAATCGTCACCGGAATCTTGTGGGCCTCGGTGGTGGCCAAAATGAAAATCACGTAGGAGGGAGGTTCCTCCAACGTCTTCAGCAGGGCGTTAAAAGCCCCTATGGACAGCATGTGTACCTCGTCGATAATATATACCTTATATTTTCCGTCCACAGGCGGGTAGGAAACCTCTTCCCGGATCTCCCGGATGTTATCCACACCGTTATTGGAAGCCGCATCTATCTCAATCACGTTCATGGAAGATCCCGACAAAATGGCCCTGCAGGCATCACACTCATTGCAGGGGCTTCCGTTATGGGGATTCTCACAGTTGACCGCCCTGGCAAAAATTTTGGCGATAGAGGTCTTTCCTGTACCTCTGGTACCGCAGAAAAGATAGGCGTGGCCTATGCGGTCCGCCATCAACTGATTCTTCAATGTCTTAACAATATGATCCTGCCCTTTTACGTCCTCAAAGGTGCCGGGCCGGAACTTCCGGTACAATGCCGTATAACTCATATTATGCCATTCTCCTTACCGCAAAGAGGCTGACGCCCATTCCCGGATCCGGGAACTGTGCGGCAGCCCTCCGTCATGCAGCGGGTTTCCCCGCTGCTGATATAAATTCATAAATCTTAATCTCCGAAACTGATTCCCAGAAGCTTCGCCTCTTTGATAATAGGATCCTTGGGAGATACCACTTTCAGCTTTCCGGCCACCTCTCCAAGAGGCACCTTCTTCATCTTGCCGTTTACGATACCTACCATATATCCATACTCTCCATTCATAATCAGCTCCGCAGCCGTCACGCCGATTCTGGTAGAAAGAACTCTGTCATAGGGACATGGACTTCCGCCTCGCTGGGTATGTCCGGGAACCGTAATGCGAACCTCCGGCCCGTTGTGCTTGCGGATCTCATCCGCCAGCTCATACGCCACGGACAGGTACTCTCTCTGCTCCATTTTCTTTTTAAATTCTTTTTTGCTGAGCTTTGCGTCCGCCTTGGAAATCGCGCCCTCTGCCACGGCGATTACGGTAAATCCCTTGCCGGCCTTGGTACGCTTGTCGATCGCTTCCACCACTTTCTTGATATCGTAGGGAATCTCAGGGATCAGGATAATGTCAGCGCCGCCGGCGATACCTGAATACAGAGTCAGCCAGCCTACCTTATGTCCCATAACTTCTACGATAAATACACGGTTGTGAGATGCCGCCGTGGTGTGAATGCAGTCAATGGCGTCTGTGGCAATATTCACGGCACTGTAAAAGCCAAAGGTCATATCGGTTCCATAGATATCGTTGTCAATGGTCTTGGGAAGATGTATAATATTCAGCCCTTCCTCACGAAGCAGGTTCGCCGTCTTCTGTGTGCCGTTTCCTCCAAGGATCACCAGGCAGTCCAGGCGCAGCTTGTAGTAATTCTGCTTCATGGCCTCAACCTTGTCAAGGCCCTTCTCATCCGGCTCTCTCATCAGTTTAAAGGGCTGTCTGGAGGAACCCAGAATGGTACCGCCCTTAGTAAGAATACCGGAAAAGTCCCGGGAGGTCAGGAGTCTGTAATCTCCGTAAATCAGGCCCTTGTAGCCATTCATAAAACCATACACTTCCAGCTCTGAAAGATTGCTGGAAAGCCCCTTCACAACGCCCCTCATGGTAGCGTTCAATGCCTGACAGTCGCCGCCGCTTGTTAATAATCCAACTCGTTTCATCTCACACCACTTCCTTTTCTCATATTTGCAGGAAAGACTGCCGCCTTCTCCATCTCACAGCAGCCGCAAAAGCTCCTCCGCCCTGGCGGGGAACCTGGAAGTCCTGCTCTCCGTCCTTAAAATGATGTATCTAGTATAACCTATTTTCGGAATCTTCTCAACAAATTTTTATATTTTTTCTCACTGTGTCCGCCCCAGTGATTTTTATACTTTAAAACGGTACCCTACGCCCCAGATTGTCTCAATATACTGAGGCTTGGAAGACTGCTTTTCGATTTTTTCCCGGATCTTTTTGATATGGACCGTAACCGTGGCGATGTCTCCGATGGATTCCATATCCCAGATCTCCTTAAACAGCTCCTCCTTGGTGAAAACGTGATTGGGGTTCTGGGCCAGGAAAGTCAGCAGGTCAAACTCCTTGGTGGTAAAGGCCTTTTCCTCCCCGTTCACCCATACTCTGCGGGCCGTCTTGTCAATCTTGATCCCCCGGATCTCTATGATGTCATTCTCTTGAACGTTGCTGTTTACAAGCCGCTCATAGCGGGCCAGATGGGCTTTCACCCTGGCCACCAGCTCGCTGGGGCTGAAGGGCTTCGTCATATAATCGTCCGCTCCAAGTCCCAGTCCCCGGATCTTGTCGATGTCGTCCTTCTTGGCCGAGACCATGACAACAGGAACATTCTTCACCTGACGGATCTGACGGCAGATCTCAAAGCCGTCTACCTCCGGCAGCATCAGATCCAGAATGATCAGGTCAAACTCTTCTTCCAGGGAGCGCTTAAGCCCCCGGTCCCCTGAATGCTCCGTCTCGACCTGAAATCCTGAGAGCTCCAGATAATCTTTCTCCAGATCCGCAATCGCCACTTCATCTTCCACAATCAAAATCTTACTCATTTACCGGTACCTCCTGATATTTCCTGATAACAAAACACATAGTCGTGCCCTCTCCCAGCCTGCTGTTGGCCCAGATCCTTCCTCCGTGATCCTCCACGATTTTCTTCACGATGGAAAGCCCGATACCGCTTCCTCCCTGAGAAGAATTTCTGGAGAGATCCGTGCGGTAAAACCGCTCAAATATAGCCGGCAGCTCCTTATTGGGAATTCCCTTTCCATTGTCCTCGATCTCTACCTGGATGAAATCTCCCACATCCTTCACACGGATCTGCACGATTCCCTTGGGTTTATCCATGTACTTTACTGAATTACTGATAATATTATTGATGACCCGCTTCAACTGCTCCGCATCCGCAATGATCAGCGTATCCTCCGCCACTGTGTTTATATAAGAGAAGGAGATCTCCCTCTCCCTGAGCTCAAGGCCCACTTCCTCCGCACAGTCGTCAAAGTAATCGGAGACATTGATTTTATTAAAATTGTACGGGATGCGGTTCGTGTCAATCTTGGAATAAAAGGTCAGCTCATTAATCAGACGGTCCATATCGTTGGCCTTAATGTAGATGGTCCTGATATACCGGTCCATCTTCTCCGGGGTGTCCGCCACGCCGTCCATAATCCCTTCCACATATCCTTTCACCGCAGTAATAGGAGTCTTCAGGTCATGGGAAATATTGCTGATCAATTCCTTGCTCTGCCGGTCAAAAATCTCCTTCTGCTCCGCCTGTTCCTTCAGTCTCTGCCTCATCTCGTCAAAATCCCTGCAGAGCTGGCTCAGCTCGCCTTTCCCCGTCTCCTTGATCTCGAAGTCAAAATCCTCCTCCTTAATCCTGTGGGTGGCCTCCCTCAGCTTCTTCAGAGGGGAATTGAACCCTGCATAGATCCACACAATTAAAATCATGGCCGTGAAAACCAGGATCACGATCATAGCAAAAACCAGATCCACGGTCAGCCGCTTAAGACTCTGGCCCAGAGCGCTTACGGAAGAGATAATAAACACACTGCCCTGGCTTTTATCTCCAAACTGGACGTCCAACTGTTTCACAAAAGCCTGGATGTCCTTCCCTATATAGGAGCCTCCGTCGGAAGAACTGCTGTAGCTTCTGTAGCCGGGCAGCGCCTCCATCAGAGGCGTCACGTCCCTGTCGGACCCGTTGTAATAAATCTCATCGTCCCTGCGCACCAGCAGCCAGGAATATCTCTTCTTCAGCGAAGCATTGATGTCCTCCAGATAATCCATGTCCAGCAGAAGATCCGCATCCTGCTCCGCCTGGCGCTTTATCTCTTCAAAAACTGACTGCGTGGATCTTCCCATGATCTGCATACTGTCGGAAAGTTCATCCAGGGAAAGAGGTATGCCGTAGTTCTCTTCAATAATCTGCTTCTGATAACTGCTCAGCCCGAAAAAGGCCAGTGAAAACAGAAAAAAAGGCACAAGGATTATAATTAAAAAAGCGATAATCAGCCTTGTCTTTAGCTTCATACTTCCTCCTTGCCGTTTACTCATATTGAGTATACCATACCCAATAATGGTTTTCACGTAAACAATCCCGCCTGTTTCTAAATTTTTTATAAAAACAAATATGCCGGCAGGCAGCCCCCAAAGAGCTTCCTGCCGGCACAGTATGTTCCTGTCCTGTTAACGTCCGTCTGTTCAGTTCAGATATTTTTTCAGGCTTTCCGCCTTGTCCGTCTTCTCCCAGGGAAGATCCAGATCATCTCTTCCGAAATGTCCGTAAGCGGCGGTCTGCTTGTATATGGGTCTTCTCAGATCCAGCGTCTTGATAATCCCTGCCGGGCGAAGGTCAAAATTCTCCCGGATAATCTCCGTCAGCTTCTCATCAGAAAGCTTTCCTGTCCCGAAGGTGTCTGCCATGATGGAAGTGGGACGGGCCACTCCGATAGCATAGGAGAGCTGGATCTCGCATTTGTCCGCCAGTCCGGCAGCCACGATGTTCTTCGCCACGTATCGGGCGGCATAGGCAGCGGAACGGTCCACCTTGGTGCAGTCCTTTCCGGAAAAAGCTCCGCCGCCGTGGCGGGCATATCCGCCGTAGCTGTCCACGATAATCTTACGTCCCGTAAGTCCGCTGTCCCCATGAGGTCCGCCGATCACGAAACGGCCGGTGGGATTGATAAAGAACTTCGTGTTTTCATCCACCATATCTTCTGGAATGATGGGAGCAAATACGTATTTTTTAATATCCTCATGGATCTGCTCCTGAGTCACATCCGGGTCGTGCTGCGTGGAGAGCACTACCGCATCCAGCCTAAAGGGCCTGCCATTTTCATCGTACTCTACCGTCACCTGGGTTTTGCCGTCAGGACGCAGGTAGCTTAAGGTACCGTCCTTGCGCACCTTGGTAAGCTGCCTTGCCAGCTTATGGGCCATCTGAATGGGATACGGCATATACTCCGGTGTCTCATTGGAAGCGTAGCCGAACATCATTCCCTGATCCCCGGCGCCGATGGCCTCAATCTCATCCTCTGACATAGTATTTTCTTTTGCCTCCAGAGCCTTATCCACTCCCAGGGCAATGTCCGCAGACTGCTCGTCAATGGCTGTAATAACCCCGCAGGTATCTGCGTCAAATCCGTATTTTCCTCTTGTATACCCGATCTCCCGTACAGTATCCCGCACGATCTTCTGGATATCCACATAAGCCTTTGTGGTAATCTCGCCCATCACAAGCACCAGGCCCGTGGTGGTCGCTGTCTCACAAGCCACACGGCTCATGGGATCCTGTTCCATCAATGCGTCCAGAATGGCGTCAGAGATCTGATCACACATTTTATCGGGATGGCCTTCTGTTACGGATTCTGAAGTAAACAGCAGTTTATCCATTCTTATCATCCTTTCTGCTTTGCTGCAAAATGCAGCTTTTCTCTGCATTCCGGGGTTTCCGTAGGAAATTTTTATTCTATAGGATGCTCCGAAGGACTCCCTAAATCGAATAAAAATGTCCGCCAAAAAGGCGGACTCAATTTTCAATCATCAAATCCCCTTATTGTTCGAGTTCACTCGCTCAGGTTGGCACCTTCCGCAATGGGGGTTGCCGTGGCTTCACAGATCCTTTGTATCTCCACCACTCTGAATAAGAGAAAAGCCTGTATTAATTTGTTCGCTGTATAAAGTACCGTGTTTCCCGAAATTTGTCAAGTCCCTTTTTGTGGAAACCTTGCTTTTTTCTCTGGCTATGGCAGAATCATAGTCTCTTCCGGGCGTGACGCCTGCAGCAAATGCTTTTAAAAAACTACATCTGCTTCTCCATGTACTTCATGTAGCTTACCACCATCATGGCAATCTTAAAGGTCAGGGCATCGTCAAACACACGGATATCCAGTCCCGTACTTTTCTGGAGCTTCTCAAGACGGTATACCAGAGTATTTCTGTGGATATAAAGCTGCCGGGCCGTCTCCGACACGTTCAGGCTGTTCTCAAAGAATTTGTTAATGGTGGTCAGGGTTTCCTCATCGAAGGAATCCGGCTTTGCCTCAGTAAATACTTCTTTCATAAACATCTGGCACAGGGGAAGGGGAAGCTGATAGATCAGCCGACCAATCCCCAGAGTGTTGTAGGCGATAATATTGCGCTCCATGTAGAAAATCTTTCCTACATCCAGGGCCAGCTTGGCCTCCTTGTAAGAGCGGGATACCTGGCGGATCTCATTTACGATAGTTCCGTAGGCGATCTTCACGTCAGACATCGCCTCCGTGTTCAGCATATCTCTGAGCATTTTCGCCGTCTCTTCCACCTCTTCATAGCCTTCCTCATCCTTCAGCTCCTGGACGAGGATAATGCTCTTTTCATCTACAGCCGTTATGAAGTCTCTGGTCTTTCCGCTGAAAAGCCCTTTGACGATCTCCATGGCCGTATTGTCTTTCTCATACTTTGTCTCAATGAGATATACGATCCTGCGGACCTCCGTCTCAATATGGAGTTTTTTGGCACGATTGTAAATATCAATTAAAAGCATATTGTCCAAAAGGAGATTCTGAATAAAATTATTTCTGTCGAATCTCTCTTTATACGCAGTGATCAGATTCTGAATCTCACTGACCGCCACTCGTCCCAGCATATAGGCGTCCTCTCCGGATCCTCTGGATATCAGCACATATTCCAGGGCTTTTTCATCATAAATTTTAAAGAAATGGGCGTTCTGCACCACCTGGCTGTCGGCCGGTGAATCCGCAAACTGAACAATAGCCTGGCTGGAAATATAATCCGTGGGGATGGTGGATGCCACTTCGTTTCCCTCCACATCCATAACGGAAAAGTCCACTCGGGTGATGGTATGCAGCTCATCAATGGTATTTTGTAAAATCTGGCTGGAAATCATATGTCCTTCTTTTCCTTTCTTTTTTCTGATTTTCTATCCTACAAACCTTATAATCCGTCACAACTCAATGTAAATTGTACCAAAAGAACGCCGCCGATTCAACTCCCAATTCCCTTTGTTTTTCCCTAGCCCAGGAAACGGCTGGTGTCTGGGGCTGCCTGCAGACAGCAGCGGAAATACAGCAGCACAAAACCCGGGCAGATAAACCGCCCGGGTCAAAATTTTTTCCAAGATCTTAAAACTTAAATATGGCTACTCCGTAGGCCGGCAGATCATAAGCGAAGGAATACGGACGGCCATCGCACTCCTGCTTCACCGCCTTGTAAACCTCCGGCTGCTCTTTTCCGCTTCCGCCGAATTCAGCCGCATCGCTGTTGAGGATCAGCTTGTACTGTTTCCTTCTGGGAACTCCTACCCGGTAGTCCGGTCTGGCCACGGGAGTAAAGTTGATCACAAAGAGAAGATTGTTCTTCCCATTCTCTGAATGGCGCACGAAGCTGTAGATGCTTCGGAAGTTGTCGTCCGCATTGATCCACTCAAATCCGTTCGGTTCACAGTCCGCATCATACAGAGCGGCTGTCTTTCCATACAGCTTCAAAAGGGCACGAACGTAGCTCTGCATCTGCTGATGCTTCTCCTCGCCCAGAAGATACCAATCCAGTTCACGATCCTCGCTCCACTCCTGGAACTGGGCAAAATCCTGTCCCATGAAAAGCAGCTTCTTACCAGGATGTCCGATCATAAAGGAGTACCCGGCTTTCAGATTTGCGAACTTGTCGTCATAAAGCCCCGGCATCTTGTTAATCATGGAGCATTTCAGATGCACCACCTCGTCGTGGGAAAGCACCAAGATGTATTTTTCCGCATAAGCGTAAGTCATCGCGAAAGTCATTTTATTGTGGTTGTACTGACGGAAATACGGATCCAGCTTCATGTACTCCAGGAAGTCATGCATCCAGCCCATGTTCCACTTCATGGTAAATCCAAGGCCGTCGTCCTCCGGCTTGCCTGTCACCTTGGGCCATGCGGTGGATTCCTCGGCGATCATCATGATACCGGGATGTTTTCCACAGATAACACTGTTGAGATGCTTGAAAAACTCAATAGCCTCAAGGTTTTTGTTCCCGCCGTATTTATTCGCCACCCACTGTCCGTCCTGTTTTCCGTAGTCCAGGTACAGCATGGAAGCCACAGCGTCCACCCGCAGTCCGTCTACGTGGTACTGCTCTATCCAGAACAGAGCGTTGGCAATGAGGAAATTCTTTACCTCGCTCTTTCCGTAATCAAAAATCTTCGTTCCCCAGTCAGGATGCTCTCCTTTTCTGGGATCCGCATACTCATACAGGCACGTCCCGTCAAATTCCGCAAGACCCTGGGCGTCTCTGGGGAAATGTGCGGGAACCCAGTCCAGGATCACTCCGATTTTATGCCGGTGAAGATAGTTGATCATATAAGCGAAATCTTCCGGCGTTCCGTACCGGGAGGTAGGGGCATAGTACCCCGTCACCTGATAGCCCCAGGAGGCATCCAGAGGATGCTCCGCAATACCGATCAGCTCCACATGGGTATAGCCCATATCCTTCACATACTCTGTCAGATCTTTGGCAAATTCCCGGTAATTGTAGAAGCCGTCCTCATCCTCATCGTGGGGATGTCTCTTCCAGCTTCCCGGATGCACCTCATAGATGGCCAGAGGACTTTTATCCTGATTAAATCCTTTTCTCTTCTCCATCCAGTCAGAATCTGACCATTTGATTTTGGAGATATCCGTGGTGCAGGAGGCTGTGCCGGGCCGCTTTTCCGCATAATTTCCGAAAGGATCCGCCTTGTAAAGGCGTCTTCCATCCTGGGTGAGGATCATGTACTTGTAAAGCTCCCCCTCCCCTACGCCGGGAATAAATGCCTCGTAGATCCCCAGAGGCTCCAGACGCTTCATAGGATGGGCCGTCTCATCCCAGTCATTGAAGGTACCAATCACCTGTACCCCCTTGGCGTTTGGCGCCCAGACGGCAAAATACATTCCCTTCTTCCCTCTGTACTGACAGGGATGTGCGCCAAGCTTCTTGAAAATATCGTAGTGGGTTCCTTGGCCAAAGAGATACTGATCCAGCTCCGTAACAAATTCAGGAGCCTTCCTGGCACGGGTCTTTGGCTTCCCCGGCTCCTTCTTTTCTTTGTTCTGTTTTACTTCCGCCGCTTTCCTAACCATACTCTCACTTTCTCCTCTTTTACTCCCCGTTTTATCTTTTTTAGTTACTCTGCCTTGGGGGACGTATTCACCCCTATGAGAATGCTTCCGCCCTCAGGAAGCAGAATGCGGACTCTGCCGCCCTCAGCCTTCAGTTCCTCTCCTGTCTCAAGGTCGTGAAGGGAGGATGCCTCCATGGGAAGGGGAATCACAAGCTCCGCTTCCTTATCATCGTTGTTCACGGCTGTCACCACTGCCTCACCCTGGCCCATTCTGGCAAAGGCATACTGCCGGTTGGTCAGAAGAAGCTCTCTGTATCGGCCCTGGCCGATCACCGGATACTCTTCCCTGCATTTTCCAAGAAAAGCGATATATTCCTCCAGTCCCGGGACAGGAGGATTCTTCTCCATCTCTTCCAGAACCAGATGAGGTCTCAGAGCCGGGTCGCCTCCATGGGACTTACTTCCCGGAACACCCCACTCAGAACCATAGTAGATGGAGGGATTGCCCGGAAGCGTATAGAGCAGCGTATGCACTGGCTTCAGATGCCCTTTCTCCTTAAGCTTGCTGGCAATCCGGTCCACATCGTGGTTATCCACGAAGGAGTACAGGGTTCTTCCTCTGTAAATCCCCCCGTTCTCGTCAAACTGTCTTCGGATCGTATGGGCAATCTCAAAATAGTTATGATCGTTGTGTCCTGAGTACAAGCCCTTGTGCAGCTCATAATTAGTCACGGAGTGAAGCATCTCAGGGTTCACCCAGCGGGCATAATCCCCATGGATCACCTCTCCCATCAGCCAGAAGTCTTTCTTAGCTCCTTCCGTCATCCGGCGCATCTCTTTCATAAATTCAAAATCGAGACAGTCCGCACAGTCCAGGCGGATTCCGTCAATATCAAAGGTATCAATCCAGAAACGAATCACCTCAAACAGGTATTCTTTTACCTGGGGATTCTGAAGGTTCAGGTTCACCAGCTCATAGCAGTTTCTCCAAGCCTCATATCCAAACCCATCGTTGTAGGGATTGTTCCAGCCGAAGTTTATCCCCTTGTACCAGCCGCAGTACTGGGATCTCTCCCTGTTTCTCTGAATATCCAAAAAAGCAAAAAATTCACGTCCCGTATGGTTGAAAACTCCGTCCACCACGATGCGGATCCCCAGCTCATGGGCCTTCTTCACAAAATCCACAAAGTCATCGTTGTCCCCCAGCCGCCGGTCCACCAGCTTATAATCCCTGGTATCATACCCGTGAGTGGTAGACTCAAACAAGGGTCCGATGTAAATTGCCGTACACCCCAGATCTTTTATATGGGGGAGCCATTTGTCCAGCTCCTCAAACCGGTGTGTAACATTTTCCTCTCTGTTTTCAAAGGGGGCGCCGCTCATACCCAGCGGATACATGTGGTAAAAAACGGCATTCTCATACCATGCGCTCATATTCAATAATTCCTTTCTGTAATTTTATAATAGAACCATCTGTTTGTAAAGACAGACTGCCGGTTATGAGAAGATTCCGTACATGAACTGGCCCACTAAAGACCGCACCTGTTCATCGCTGATCTTCTCCCTGGCCGGATCCGATTGTCCCCGTTCATATTTCAGAAGCAGGAAGTTATTGATGGTTCCGATAAATCCAATAGCAAACTGCTCCTGCCGGCCTCTCATATTCCCAAGCTGCCCGGAAGCCCGCTCAAAGGCCTGCACCGCCGCATCATAGAATTCCATCACGTAAGGCTTCACAGCCTGATACGCTTCATTTTCCCTTGCAGAATAAAACAGCGCCATGAACATCATATAGTATTTCCTGTCCTTCTCAAAAAAAGCACAGTACGCTGCCGCAAACTGGTAAAGGGTTTCCTGGATCCCCTCTTCTTCCTGAAATACTTTCTGAAGCATCTGACGGAATTCAGAGAGTCCTTCTTCCAAGAGAGCCTTCAGAAGCCCCAGCTTGCTTCCAAAATAATAATACAGGGTAGGTTTGGTAATCCCCGCCCGATCCACAATCTCCTGTACGCCCACGGCATCATATCCCTTGGCGTAAAACAGATCCTTGGCACATTCCATAATACGATCTTTATTTTCCATAGGTTCCTCCGTCTTGCTCTATTATACCGTTCGGTATATAAGATGTCAAGCAAAACCGCCGGAACTGTTTTCCGGCGGCAGAGAAAAATTTTCGGGTCTTTGATCCAGATTTGCTGTCAGTATCGCTGGGAAATATCACAGACATCTTATGCAAGCCGCTGCGGCTTCTCCATCTCATACGCTTCCCAGGATGAACCCTGAGACGCTCCTGACAAATCCGCCGTCTCTGCATAAGATTCCGCCGTAATGGTGTATTCACTGGTACCTTCTGCATATACCGTACCATCCGTGCCCTGAATTGTCACTGTATTCCCTTCTTGATCCGTGATGGTTCCCGCATTATAAAGACAGGTTACTGTGCTGTCCCCGGCAACAGTCCAGACGGAATCCTCGCTGACATAGACATTGCAGTAACCGGCTCCGCCGGACCCTGCATTTGCTTCATCCTGCACCACGGCTCCCTCCAGTGTGCTTCCTTCTGTTATATAAAAATCAAGATCACTGATACTGTCCCAGATCACATCTCCCTGCATGTTTTGAGAGACAGCGGTAAAAGTACAGTTCGCCCCGTTGCTGCCAGAGGTTCCCCAGCTCCGCTCATTGTTGTTGCCCGTACATTTCAGGAAAAAGGGATTTTCCTGGGAGTATTCCAGATTCACATCCCGTAAAATAAAGGTGCTTTCCGTATTGGTGGTATAGAACATTCCACCGCTGCCAGCCCTCAGGCTTCCGCCGGACATCTCGAAAGTGCTGTTGCCCTCTTCTGAATCCCCGGACATACTCTGATATAAGATCACGTTCCAGGTGCAGTCATTGCGTGAGTCATCCATCATATTCCCATCAAGGCTGCAGCCAAACAGACGGATGGTATTCTCCCCCTCAATGCAGACTGCTTCTGAATTTTCTGCCGTCAGGCTGCTGTCGTGAACCGTAATGTCCGCCGTGCTGTAGACTGCGGGAGATCCGGTTCCTTTTGACACGTACATCCCTCCGTCCACTACTATCAAGCCGCCTCCCCGGTCACTGCGGATGGCTGCGGAGGATTCGCCCTTCGTCTCCACGTCCAGATCCCAGGCATACAAGGTGCCCCCGCCGGCCGCATGGATGCCGCCTGAGGTATCCTGTTCTGTGGCAACAGAAGTGTCCGCCGCATATACCACAGCGTCTCCGTAAGAGAAAATGCCGGCTCCTCCCGCCGCATCTGTGTCAATGGTGCCCTCACTGATGTACGTATCTCCCTCCACAGCCAAAAAGGCGGCCCCCACTCCGTAAAAGCTGGACGCATCCCCTCCGGTGCTGTCCTGTGAGACCCTGCTTATGTCCAAGCCCTTCAAGGTCACCTGGGCGTCTTCTGAAACCAGCACGCCGTTTTCATCCGTTCCCGTGGATTCTACAGTAAGATCCTCAGCCTCTGTATCTTCCGTGTACTCTTCCACAGCCTCATATTCTTCCGGCGCTTCCTGGGAATTGCCTCCCGCTCCCTGAGGTCCGCCTCCCGGCTGCCCTGCCATTTCAAAAGAGAGGACGGTTACAGAGACCGCATTTCCATCCTCATCAAGCTCTGCGGACACCGTATCGCCTTCCTGGATATCCTCAAAAGACATCGTTTCCCCTTCCCGATCGTCTTCTCCCGGCTGTCCCATAGTCTGCCTAGTTATCTCCGTATCCTCCGTAATCGCTATCTCCAGTTCTTCACCTGTCAATTCCAGCATGGAAGGCCGTTCTCCTTCCGGCGCCTCTCCTGGATCTTCCGGCATCGCCTCCGGCTCTTGACCCTCCGGCAGTTCCGGTCTTTCGCCCTCCGGCAGCTCCGGTATTTCTCCTTCAGGCAGTTCCGCTTCCTCGCCCTCCGGCAGTTCTCCCCCAACTCCCGGCTGAGCGCCCTGCTTCAGGTTTCCCTCCGCAATGGTAATAGTACTGTCTCCCACTGCTGTTACTTCTCCAAAAATAACATTGTCCTGCTCCTGGATATCCTGGGAATCTTCCTGGGCTGCCTCCTGCGCAAAGCCTGTCGCACTGGCTCCCGCCGCTGATGCGGCTCCAAGAATCAGTCCCGCAAAAACTGCTGCATATTTTCTTTTCATAATAGCCTCCTGTTCTGTAATAAATCACAGGTATCTTATCCTCCTAATGTGAAAATCCTATGAAGCCAATCCGAAATTTCTGTGTAAAAGCGAAAAACCCCTGTGAAATCGTCTCTAAAAAAGACAATCCCACAGGGGTTTTAAAATTCTGTTTCGATTACTCTTCAAATTCGCTCATGTCCCCTCTGTAGCGGAAGAGCCATACTGCGAAGAGGGCGAGCCATCCGATATTGCCTGCCGAACTCACCAAACCTGAAAACTCCACGTTTACGATAGCGGAGAGAAGGTTTACCACTGAAAGAAGAGCCAGGATAATACTCATCACGGCCAGATAGCCGGACACATTCCCATAACTTTCTCCTGTGGATGCGTTGAGCCTGCACACCTTAATCGTTCCAAGGTAGCTTGCGTAGTACATGATCACCATCATGGCCACTGCGATCATCAGAACCAGAAGGACTGCGGAAACCACCACTGTCACTTTTGATCCGGCTACCCAGCTTGCCACCAGGAATGCCACGGAGATAATCAGGCAGGCTATCAAAGCCACGCAGGCTATGATCATCCGCACGATCACCGCAATCTTGCCGAAGAGAAATCCTGCTCCAGACATCTCCTGCTTCTTCGTGCCGGACATAAAGAATATGAGCCACAATCCCAGGCAGAATAATACATCCGGGATCTTCAGAACCAGATTCAGGACTACGGCATCCGTATCCAGCATGGCCACCAGCTTAAAGAGATCGTCCACATAGCTGACAAACTGTGCCGGAATATTGATGGCGGTCACGATCCTGGCATACTGGGAATAATTCAGCTCCTGCATAAAGATCGCCGCCACGGAACCTATAAGATAGGCTGTATATAAAAGAGCCATGACACAGAACATGGGGGAGTGCAGGGCTTCTCTGGCCGTCTCCCGTATCCGGTAATTTCCGTATTCCTGAGGCCTTCCCTGGGGATATGTGCCGGAAGCCGGCTGCGGCTGCCGTGGGTAAGGCTGCCTGTTTCCCTGGGGCATATTTCTCTGTACAGGAGTCCTGGCGCCTCCTGGCTGCTGTGCCGGGGCGTTTCCTCCCTGGGCAGGGCGCCGTACCTGTGTGGCGGCTGTCCTGGAAGCGGCTGTGTTTTCCATCCCTGTGCTTCTGGAAGCTGCCGGTCTCTCCTGGCTCTGCACAGGTCTGCGTACAACTGTTCCCTCTGGCCCCGAAGCGGATGTGCTTTTCGCCGCCTGAGCCGGTCTGGCGGGAGTCCTTCCCTGAGTGTCTCCTGCTGCCGCTCTGCCGGCTGTCTGCCTGGTTCTGCCTGGCTGACTGTAGGCATTTGTGCCGTCCTGGCCGTAAATCTGAGGTCCTGCACTGCTTCTGTGGGGTCTGGAGGTTCTCCTGGCTGGCTGTCCCTCCTGTCTGCGGGGCGCTGATCCGGATGCTCTCTTCTCCTGGACTTTCTCCTGCTTCACCGCCCCCTGATCCTCTTCCTTTGCTTCCTGGGGTGCCTGCTTCTCTTTCTGTGAAACTGCCTTCCCGGCAGTCTGGTCTTCTTTCTGGTCTGCGGATTTCTTTTCTTCCTGCAGGGCGTCTTCAAAATCCTCTCCTAAACTTTCTGACATATCTACATAAGGATTTCCGCAGACGCTGCAGACAGTACTGCTGTCATCTCCTGTATTTCCGCATATGATGCACCGCTTCATGGCTGTTCCTCCTATCCTCTCCGGGCACATACACGCACCAGTGCGCCGGAGCAACTCTTTTCTATTATATCCTATATTAATGCCAGGGGCAAGAAAAAATCCTGTATTCCCTCCAAAAGGAATACAGGATTGTTACTGTTCACGAGATACGAGTGAACAGTAATACAGGATTTATATCTTATTCAGCCAAAAGCTTTTCGATGCTTACAAGCTTCACGCTGAGAACGAAGATCTCGGCAGCCACAGCAAGCTCTTCCGGCGTAGGATAGGAAGGAGCGATTCGGATATTGCTGTCCTTGGGATCCTTTCCATACGGGAAGGTAGCTCCGGCTCCGGTCATAACCAATCCGGCCTCCTTGGCCCTGGCTACGATTTTCTTCGCACAGCCTTCCAGAGCGTCGAAGGAAATAAAGTAGCCTCCCTTGGGTTTTACCCAGCTTCCGATCTCAAGCCCGCCAAGCTCTTTCTCTAATACATCCAGAACCGCCTCGAATTTGGGCCGCATAATCTCAGCATGTTTGCGCATATGCTCCCTGACGCCGTCCATGTCCTTAAAGAAGCGCACATGGCGGAGCTGGTTCAGCTTATCATGGCCAATGGTCTGATAGAACATGGCCTTTCTGGCATCCGCCAGGTTTGCCTCGGAAGCAGCCATAGCCGCAATTCCTGAACCAGGGAAGCTTACCTTTGAGGTGGAGATAAATTTATATACCATATCCGGGTTTCCTGCCTTCTCACACTCAGTAAGAAGCTCCAGAATCACATCCTGGTCGTCGTCATACAGATGATGGATGGAGTAGGCATTGTCCCAAAAGATCCTGAAGTCAGGAGCCGCAGGCTTCAAATGGGCGAATCTGCGGACTGTCTCATCGGAATAAGAGATACCCGTGGGATTTGAATACTTGGGTACGCACCAGATTCCCTTTACAGCGGGATCCTCGGCTACCAGCTTCTCCACTATATCCATATCCGGTCCGGTCTCCAGAAGAGGTACATTAATCATCTCTATGCCAAAGAACTCCGTGATTCCAAAATGTCTGTCATAGCCCGGCACAGGACAGAGGAATTTTACCTTGTCCAGCTTCGACCAGGGAGTATGCCCGCACACACCCATGGACATAGCTCTGGACACCGTATCGAACATCACGTTCAGACTGGAATTTCCGTAAATCAGAATGTTTTTCTCCGGCACCTCGGACATATCCGCCAGAAGCCTTCTCGCTTCCGGGATTCCATCCATTACACCGTAATTCCTGCAGTCCACTCCCGTCTCGCACTTCATATCTGCCTTGCTGTTCAGCACATCCATCATTCCATTAGAAAGATCAAGCTGCGCCTGGGAAGGCTTTCCTCTGGACATATCCAGCTTCAGTCCCTTTGCCTTCTCTTCCTGGTATTTCTTCTCCAGCATCTGGTACTCCTGCCGGAGTTCCTCTTTGCTCATCTCTCGATACGGCTTCATATTATTCCTCCAGTCTTTTTTCATTTTCTCCTCAGTGTCTTTTCTCCACGTACATTTGTCCGTCCCAAAAAGCTCACTTCATTTATTCTATCTCCTGTCCCTTTATCCGTCAAGTATTTTTTCCTCTGCCGCGGATATTACGGTTCACGGGGCCCCCGTGAACAATATTTATACTGAAAGAGGGCCCTCTCGTCCTCGATCTCCAGATCCCGTTCCCCAGCCAGAGATTCCAGATGATGGCGGAATTCGTGGAGGATCACTCTGCGGATCTTTTCCCGGAGGGCCTCTTCCTCAAGGGAGGCAAAGCAGCGCTGGAAGGATCCGTAGTACAGCACCACGAACCGTCCCAGATACCGATCCCTGCGGTACTCTCCCAAGATAAACAGATCCCCCTCCACTGCGGCGGGATGCAGCCTGCCCTGGGGCCGCACCATGACGCCCCCGTGCAGTTCCCTGAAAAAGTCCTCCGGCAGTGTCTCCGTGATCTCATAGACGATCTCTTCAAATCTCTCCAGCTCAATCATACGATCTGTCCCATAAGCCCGCAGGTCTTGCTGTGCTCGCATTTTCCGTAGGCACAATCCGCTTCCGACAGCCTTCTGTTTCCCTCCGCATCCACCTCCAGCTCACACAGTACCGTCCTGGTCTGGTTCTGTTTTTTGCAGAATCCGCTGACAAACTCTTCTTCTATCCTGCATTCCTTCATAATCGATTCCCTTTCTTTAAAATCTGTCTTCCATAATCTTCTTCCAGTTTTCCAGGATGTTTTTCTTCAGCTCACCAAAGGTCTCTTTATAGCGGCTGGAATACGCCGTGGGATTTCTTTTGAGAAGTCCCCGGACAGACTTGGTATAGATCCGGTACATCCGCTCCTTCTGCTGGCCGATTTTCATGTACAGCTCACGCAGCTCCAGGACAATCTGCTCCCTGGCTTTCTCTCCCGCCTCCTGGATAGAATCCTCCAGAAGAGCCTTTTTATCCAGCAGCTTCTTAAGCTCCTCCTGGATTCGCCCAGTCTTCTCCAGGAATTTTCCCAGATGAAAGGCCGCCGTAAAGGAGGTGACGAAGTCCGCCGTAAACACGGGGGTGATCACGAGAACCGCCCAGGCGCCGTAGGGCTGGGGTATCCTGCGTACCAGCTCCGCCACATAAAAATGCACCCATCGGGTCAGGATCAGGGACATTGCGCCCCAGCAGAGGGCTGAAGCCAGGCAGATGTAGCCGTGAACGTTCAGGAGCTTTCCCGTATAGTCCCAGTACCTCACCTTAAAAAGCCGTTCCATAACAGCCCCCGTCACGTATTCCAGCACTGTGGCGGCGATCATTCCCACCAAAAAAGTTTTTACTGGATCCTCCCTGACAGGGAGGACGGCAATCAGTACGCAGAGAGCCCCGCTTCCATATATGGGGAGGAAGGGGCCTTTCAGGAACCCCCTGTTTACAAACCTTTTCTGCAGAATCGACACATAGGCGGATTCCCAGATCCAGCCGATAAAGCTGTAAATATAAAAGAAAAGGCACCATTCTGAAATCGTATAAATTCCCATGCTCTTTCTATGCCTCCTTTTTCAGATTTCTCTATCTGCACAGAAGAGTGAGCCAAAGCCCACTCTTCTGTTCTCTTACCGGTGAATTTCCAAAAGTTTGCTTTTCAGCTCAGCTTCCATGCGGTTTAATTCCGCCTCCGCCTCCCGGCGTTTTTTCCTTCCGTCCTCCTGGATCTTCAGGACTTCGTCAAAAGTGGAAATAAGAGCTGCATTTGTATTTTTCAAGGTTTCCAGATCCACGATCCCTCTCTCCGAAGCCTTGGCGCTCTCCACAGTGGCTGTCTTCAAAGCCTCTGCGTTTTTCCTGAGAAGCTGGTTGGTCATGTCTGTCACTTCTCTCTGGGCTCTGGCCGCCTGGTTGGCATGTTCCACACCCAGGGCGATCACCATCTGACTTTTCCACAAAGGAATGGTGTTTACCACAGTAGACTGAATCTTCTCTATCATCAAAGAATCGCTGGACTGCACCAGCCGGATCTGCGGCGCCGTCTGTATGGCGATCATCCTGGTCAGCTCCAGATCATGAATCTTCTTCTCAAACCGCTCGCACATAGACTCCAGGTCTTTGGCAGCCTGGGCGTCCTCTGGAAGGTTGGACTTTCTCGCCTTGTCCACCAGCTCGGCAAGCTCCGTCCTGCGCACCTCTTCCAGACGTTTCTTCCCTGCCAGGATATACATGGACAGCTCCTTAAAATAGGAAAGGTTCAAGCCATACATCTTATCCAGCACCGCCACGTCCTTCATAAGCTGCATCTGGTGTTTCTCAAGGACCTCGCAGATCTTCTCCACGTTCACTTCAGCCTTGTCATACTTGGCCTTCATGGCTGTGATCCGGTTCCCCGATTTTTTGAAAAATCCCAGGAAGCCTTTCTCTTCTTCTTCCACGTCAAAGCTTTTCAGCTCAGTCACCAGGTCGGAGATCATATCTCCCACCTCTCCCAGATCCTTGGTTCTGACATTTTTCAGGGCATTCTCAGAGAAATCCGCCATCTTCTTCTGGGTTCCCACGCCGTACTGGAGGATCCCATTGGAATTGTGCAGGTCAATCTGGCGGCTGAAATCATCCACCATCTTCTTCTCTTCTTCTGTGAGAATACTCTCGTCAAGCTGAGGCTGCACCGGCTTTTCCTCAGGCTCCGGCGCCTTCTCTTCCTCCACAGGGGCTCCAAAGGTCAGCACCGGTGTGGGGGCGTCTTCAAAATCTTTAAACTGATCGCTCATTACTCTTCCTCCGTAAGCTCAATCTATTTGCAGCAGTTCAGCCTCCGGCTTCACCGCAGCATCTACTTCTGCTTTTTTGAACCGAATTTGTGGCCCGTCAGGCCCTCCTGGGCCAGCATAGTCTCAAGAACGCTGATATCCGACGAAATATCCCAGGCTGTCTCCTGGAACAGGCTGTCCAGAAGGTTTCCAAAAGCCGTATTCAGCGTATCCAGGGTGTCCTCGATCTCTTTCTTGGTGCTCTCTATATTCTGCCCCTTTACCGGCTGGGAATCCAGCTCACAGTAGGCGTCCAGCAGCTTCTTGGTGGTGGGCAGATAGTAGCTCATCATCTTCTTCAGGTCTGAAACCATGTCCGGATCCTTCCTGGCCTCATGGAAAATCCTGGTGATCAAAAGCTCCAGCCTGTCCAGCTTTTTAGACATCTCAGGATTCTCTATCCTGTCGTTGCACTGACGGATGTGGAGAATATACTTCTCGCTTTCCTGGATCAGCTCCCGGCACTCCTGAGTCTCGGCGGACTCATGGTCCCCGCCGTCCTCCCGCTGCTCTTGTTCTCTCTTGGCTTCCCGGTTCTCCTGCCGGGCTTCCTCGCCGTACAGGAACCGTCTGTCGTATTCCTGCTGAGCCGTTAAATACTGCTGATACGTCTCATTGGTCAGCATCAGGCAGGTCTGCTTCCGGTCCAGGTGCCCTTCTGGGAAAAAGCCCTTCTGCACCATCCGGCGCAGATCTTTGCGCACCTGACGCAGACTCCTTCCCGTACCAGAGGAGAGTTCCTCTATGGTGCAGTAGCTCCTGTCCTTTATGATCTGCATATACCGGCGGAATCTTTTGGCCAGTCCCAGTCGCCTGCTGCCGCCGGTGGCCACGCAAAAACTCACGGCAAAAAACAGCCCCAGCGTCCCATAGGCCATTTCCATCCCCGTAATACCCATCGTAAAGTCCGCCATCCCCGTGATGATCAGGGTCAGCCCAAACATAAAAGTCATCCCATATCCCGTCCAGGCCATGACATTTCCCGAGACGATTCCCGGGGGACGTTTGTATTTCACCGGCTTCGTCTCCGGTTCTTTTTTCTGCTCCTTCTGCCGCTGCTTCTCCCGCATATTCCTGCGGATCCGCTCCGCAGCCCCATGGCGGTCAAAGGACTCCTTGTCCTGCTGCTGCCGGCTTTTCTCCCCCACGGAATCAAAAGAGTCCCGGATGCTCTGCTGAAGCTCATCCACGGTGCGGTTTACCACGTTTGTAATGGTATCGCTAAGCTGGGAGAAATCTTTATGGTCAATGGCGTCCTGAACCAGATTCTTAATCTGTTCTCCTGCCTCATACCAATCGCTCTTATTCATATCCCTCTATCTCCTACTCCTTCGCAAAAACTGCCGTCTGCTTCTGAGTATATCACCTTTTTCTCTCTTTGAAAATCCATAATTAAAATAAGGAGCGCATGGTGTGCGCCCCTCATATAATTTTTCTATTTTTTTGCTGCGGAAAGTCTTAGCCGCTCCGCCTTGGCAGCGTTAAGCCCTTGCGCTCTCTTATGCCTCCCAAAGCCATGGAAACCTCTTCCATCTCATACTTTATGCTAACCAGGGGATTTCGGAACCGCTCAGTAAATTTGGCCGTCAGCCGTTTCCCAATTCTCTCGCAGTCTTCGTAGGTGCAGATTGGAAGGAGAATTATGTACTGGCTTCCGCCGTAAGGCGATACCACGTCCCCGATTCTCAGTGAATTGCAGACTACCTCCCTGAGTCGCTCCATGGCTCTCCTTCGGATAAAGGATACCTGTTCCTCGTCCAGATTCTTCTGTGCGATCCTCAGAGTAAGAAGCATAATATACTCGGAAATCCCCAACCGTTCCAAACGCCGGGCCTCAATTCTGTAGATCTGACGGAAAATGTCATAATCACAATAGAAGACTGTCTTAGGCTTTTCCGTCTCCCCCACCTCATGGAACACGTCCTCCATGCTGCGCTTTTCCGCTGTACGGCTCACCTGCAGGATCTCTCCATAAGCCTTCTCCAAAGTATCGAGCTTAGATACGCCCAGCCTGTTCTTCAGGAGAGCCCTGGCGTCCTGGCAGTAGTCCAGGGCCTGCTGGTATTTCTTCTGCCCAGCCAGCCCCACCGCCACCCAGTAGTGAAGCTCTTCATCCAAAAGGTCATAGGCGGACGCCCTCTGGCAGATCTCCGTCATCTTCTCAAATTCTTCCGTCTGGCGGTATAACCCGGCCAGCCGCTTAACCGACTCAGAGTACATAGAATCATAGTGGGTGGAAAAAGTCAGCATCCAGGTTTCCTCAGCCAGATGCTCCAGAACCGGCCCCCGGTAGCACTCCACAGCATATTCATAGGCCTTTATTGCCTCATCAAGAACCTCCCGGCCGCCCTGGGCGCATTTTTCCTCAGACTGGCGCGCATCCTCCCACGCCTTCTCAAAGGTCTCTACATCCACCTGCACATCCAGCTTCTGGTTCCAGGCATAAAAGCCCTGGCCGCTGAGGATAAAAGCCTCTTCTCCCAAAAGCTTCAGTTGGTTCCGAAGCCTGTAAACGAGATTTTTCAAAACCCCTGCCGGATTGTCAGACTTGCCCTCGCCCCAAATGGCTTCCTCCAGCTCCTGGATGGAAACCGTCCTGTTTCTGTGAAGGAGAAGGTAAACTAAAAGCTTTAGACCCTTTCTGGAATGAAGGCCCTTCTCATCTAATTCTCCATGCTCACTCTTCATCCGAAAGCTTCCCATTATTTCTATGTACAGCGGCTTTCTCTCTTCCAAAGCCGTATATCCCGCATTCGTATTCATTGCCGTATTACTCCTTGAAATACACCCTGAATCTTCCATACGCTTCTTACCCTAAAACATTGTCCACCGGGTCTCTGTCTTTTAAAGCTTTCACCATCAGCTCCAGGAGCTGCATCTCGCTCCCAAAAGGCTCCTGACGGCCGCTTTCCTCCGAGAACATTCCCTGCCAGCCGCACCGCCGTCTTGTGGTGACGATGATATCGGCAGTGTAGATTTTCCCTCTGAAGGCCCTCAGCTCCTGGTCCGTCATGACCAGTCCCTCTGGCCGTTTATTTCCCTCAGTTTTATTTTTTACAAAGGTCCTTTTCTCCTGAAAGGCCATGGGGAAACCTGCCTCATTAAAAATCTTCTCGCCGATCAGAAGAATCTCTCCCATATTGTGAAAAGGGAATTCCTCTTTTCGGAATTTCGTATATATCCTGCCGGAGTAAATTCCATCTTCTTCTTTATCAACACACATCCGAAGAGTGCCCTTCGGCAATGTCCTCTCTCCCATTCCTCTCTCTCCCGCCCGTCATATTCGTCCGAACCTTAAAAATTCCGTCTTCCCTCTTTACCTCAAAGATGAGGGGATTCTCTTTGGCCCACCGGCCGTCCTCCCCGGCTCTGTCCTGCCATTCCCTGTATGCTCTCACGTAGCCGTCGTAGATCAGAGCCTCCGCCTGGAGTCTTGCCTGCACGGCCTCCTGAAAGCTCTCAAAGCTGCCGATATAAAATCTCTGTCTCTTAAATCCGATGCCTGCCCGGTAGCGGCCTCCCTTTAATTTGTACACGCCCCGAAATCCGCTGGTGTTGTCCCGCCGCTGGCTCTGGCTCTCGATCCTCTCCAGGCATGTCCCGTCCCCCCGGTGGAGACGGTTCTGGATCTCCTGCTGAACTTCCCTCTTCAGGCATCCGCAGCTTCGGCAGGCTCCCTGCACCAGGCTGTCTCCCGAGACATCCAGCTCCTGGCCGCAGTCACACTGGCAGCGCCAATATACAGAGCCTTTGTGATCTCTCTTATCTACAGGGTAGAGAGCCATCAGTCTTCCAAATTTCTTTCCAGAGAGATCCAGTCCTCTGCGGATATGGGATTTGCAGCCGCAGCTCTTAGTCTTGCCCGCCTTCAGTTCATGGGCGTTAACTGTAGTCTCTCTCCCGCACTGGCAGCGGCAAACCCACCGGGCCCTGCCCTTCCTGCTCTCCGCCTGGCGAAGAACTGTCAGGCCGCCGAATACCTGTCCTGTCAGATCCTCCGCCACACGTCCTCTTCTGGCATTCTCCGAGGGCGTGCAGCCGCAGTCCTTTGCGCTGCCCTGGACAAGCTTCTTCGTATTCACAAGAACCTCCTGTCCGCAGTCACAGCGGCACCTCCAGAGGACATAGCCCTGGCTCCTGCCCTCCGTTTTCTCCAACACAGTCAGTTTTCCGAACCGTTCACCCGCCAAGTCTCTTCCCCGCACCTTCAAGCCTCCCTGTTCCAGATCGTCTCTTCAATACAGGCCCATAGGGTCTTTTCGCAATATGGTTTAGATTGCG
>HHCFC01400__coassemble_1334_pt1 | contig 31180 bp, 24 predicted proteins | sample HHCFC01400__metabat2_high_PE_014 | metagenome-assembled genome bin HHCFC01400
TTATATGGACTGGCGGATCATCCAGTCTCAAAGCAGGGGCCCATGGACTGCTTGCGGGCCAGTGGGGCCATGCTTTCGAGACGACAACAGGTATGAGGAAGTAAGGCGGCAGCCTGGATTCCGAATACCTGTTAGGATTCCGGGAGTGCGAAACACGCAGGAATCCGTGGACTTATATAGACGAGGATCGTCCAGTCTCAAAGCAGGGGCCCATGGACTGCTTGCGGGCCAGTGGGGCCATGCTTTCGAGACGACAACAGGTATGAGGAAGTAAGAAAGTAAGAAAGTAAAAAATGCAGAAAGGCAGAATAAAATGAAACTTACAATGTTAGGTACAGGAAACGCCATGGTCACAGAATGTTACAACACTTGCTTTATTTTAAGCCAGGACAACCAGTACTTTCTGGTAGACGGCGGCGGAGGAAACGGTCTTTTAAAGCAGTTGAAGACAGCAGGGATCAACTGGAAAGACGTACGGCAGATCTTTTTGACTCACAAGCACATCGACCACCTTCCAGGGATTATCTGGATGGTGCGCCTGATTACCCAGGCTATGAGCCGTGGAAATTACGAAGGTGAGGCCGTCATATATGCTCATAAGGAATTAATTGGAATGATTCAGAATATTTCAGAAATGCTTCTTCAGAAAAAGCAGACGGATTTTATAGGAAAACGTCTCCACCTGATCCCGGTGGCGGACGGGGAGGAAAAGGAAATTCTGGGGTGCAGGACAGTATTCTTTGATATACAGTCCACGAAGGCAAAGCAGTTTGGCTTTACCATGTACCTGACGCCCCAGGAAAAGCTTACCTGCTGCGGGGATGAACCCTTCCGGGAGTGCCAGGAGCCATATGCCAAGAACAGCAAATGGCTGCTTCATGAAGCCTTCTGCCTCTTCTCCCAGGCCGATCAGTTCAAGCCCTACGAAAAGCATCATTCTACAGTACAGGACGCCTGTGAGCTGGCCGAACGGCTTCAGGTTTCCAATCTGATCCTGTATCATACGGAAGACCAGAATATTAAAAACCGCAAAGCCCTCTACACCGCTGAAGGCGCCCCTTTCTTCTCAGGCAATCTGTTTGTACCGGAGGATTTAGAAAGCTTTGAGCTTTAAAATCTCCTTTATTTGCACAGCTCGCCCACTACCTGACTGATCACGCTGCCGTCCGCCTTTCCTTTCAGGTCTCCCATGACGGCTTTCATGATCTGTCCCTTATTCTTGGTTGCGGCCACCTCCGCAAATTTCTCCAGGATGTAGGCTTTGATCTCATCCGGCCCCATCAGCTTCGGAGCATACTCGCTGATCACATCATAGCGGAACTGATACTCTGCCTTTAATTCCGCCCTGGAATCCGGGCAGGTATCAATCTGCTCTTTTGCGGTTTTCAGCTCCTTGAGAATTGCCCGGTCAACCATTTCCTCCGGTATATCATCCCTGCACCCTGCGTCAATGGCTGCCTTCTTTACAGCGGAAATCAAGGAGGAAATAGCTTCCTTCCTGGGCTTATCCTTGGCTTTCATAGCCGCTACCATATCTTTTCTCAAACTTTCAATATCCATCGTAATCTCCTCCAGTCTTTGACTCTGTCAGAATTTGTCCTCCCCCATTATACATCAAAGTATACACAAGTGTACAGAGAAAACTCAGAGGGCAGGATTACCTTTCGTTCTCATCTATGAGTCTTTCAAGGAAGACTGCCGCACCATCTTCTTCGTTGGAGGGAAGAAGTACGTCCGCAGCCTGCCTGCACACTTCTGTGGCGTTTTGGACGGCGCCCCCGATTCCGGCATACAGAAGCATATCCGCATCATTGTCTCCATTTCCGCAGGCTGCCGTCTGCTCCCGGCTGATTTTAAGATGTCCGCACAGCCAAGCCAAACCGCTCCCCTTTCCCCCTCCTGCCGCAGACAGCTCCAGCAGATGGGGAACAGAAGTGGTCATATACAGCTCTTCTGTGCGTTCTTTGAGAATAGCCTGATATCTTCTGCGCTGCTCCTGGCTTTTGCAGATGAGATCCACGCTGTCCAGCTCCCCTGCGTGAATCCGCAGAAATTCTTCCATATCTTTGCAGGGTCTGCGGGTTCTCATCACATACGGAACAGACCAGGAAGGACAGCCGTATTCCTCTGGATTCCGCAGGTAGGATTCCCACGCATAGGGAATCCCTTCCACAAAAGCTTCCAGCACCACCTCTTCCTCCCTGGCTAGCTCCAGAATTACCTGGATGCTCTCCACACTTAAACATCGGGCAAAAATCCGCTCCCCGAAGGGAGTCTGATTTACCGCCGCTCCGTTGGAGGTAATGGCATAGTGAATCTGGGGCATCTGCAAAAGCTCCTCCGGCAGAGACGAGAACGCCCTGCCGCTGGCGGGGACAATCTCTATCCCCCCTTGGCAGGCCCGCTCTATGGCTGTCCTGGCCCGCTTTGACAAGCTGCCTCCTGGCAGAAGCAGCGTATCATCCAAATCAAAAGCCGCCAATTTTATCTTCTGCAGTCCCATCACTTATTCCTCCAAATTCTCTAATGATCCTTATCCCAGAGGCGCAAGCATCAGCTCATCACCCATCCCGGAGGATCTCACAAAATACGTATATCCATCGCAGATTCCCAGGAGCCTGCCGTCTGAGGGGATCGTACCTGCGCTCTGGAAGCCGGCGGCTGTCCAGGTATAGATAGTATGGATGTCTGCCGAATACCAGTAGACATCTTCTCCGTCCTTAAATAAGGCCGGAATACTGGTCTGTTCCGGACGGTTTGCCGTAAACACCTTTCCCGAATCCAGATCAACCCCCATAAATGCATTTTCATTTCCATCCCATACAGAGAAATACAAAAGCCCCTCTGCCGCTCCCACCATGGCGACAGTGATATACTCTCCTTCCAGGGAAGCGATGGTGCGCCGTCCATTTCCGTCAATGGAACACAGCTCCGCTCCATCCCAGGACGTATCTCCTGTCATATTGTAACGCCAATAATAGAACCCTTCTTCCCCTGCATAGAAACTGTAGCTGCAGTTCTCATCCACAAGTCCCGGCTGCTCATTGACATCTACCATGATAATGGGAACCGGGCCTGCGTCCAGGGTCATCCCTGTAAGGATCAGCGTTCCGTTCCAATAGGTTCCAGTCCCTACCTCTCCTGCCAGGGCTGTTTCTTCTTCTGTGGCAAGATCGTAAGATTTCAGGACTCTTCCCTCGTAATACTCTGTACCGTATTCCTGTTCCAGATAATACAGCTTTCCGTTATTTTCACCCAGAAGGCTGGTACCGTCCTCCACATACTTCAGAGATTCGGTGTCGTCCCGGTTCATATCGTAAGCCTTCAGGAACTGATACCCGTTATCCTGATCTACATAGTATACCATACTCCCTCTGGCAAAAAAATCCCCACCTGGCGGACTGTAGCTGATGGTATTCCATTCAAGTCCCGGATCCGAAATAGCATAGATCTTCTCCCCGTCTCCAGCGAACACGCTTCCCTTCCATTCAAGGAAACCATATCCGTATCCATAATCCTCCACAGCTCCTGCCTGCAGGGAACAAAGCATTGTCATTGCCGCAGCGCCGGCAAGGACCTTCCGCCCCCAGTCTCTTCTCTTCCTGCCTGCCATATCTTTTCCTCCTCCATTCAAGATTAATAGCGCCTTATGCAGTACACCATGGATTTATTATACACTCCCCGAATTCTCTCTCCCCAACTTTTTTCCCGCCCCAGTAAAGTTTATCCCGCCAAAAGAAGACCGCCGGGAAACCGGGCCATTCCTGCAAGCCTCCGTATGATTTCCCAGCGGTTTATTCCATAAATCCAGTCCGTTTAATTCAAAAAGTCTTTCAGTCTCTTGCTTCTGGAAGGATGACGCAGCTTCCTCAGAGCTTTCGCTTCGATCTGGCGGATGCGCTCACGGGTTACGTTGAACTCTTTACCCACCTCTTCAAGCGTTCTGGCCCTGCCGTCCTCAAGACCAAAACGCAGGCGCACCACCTGACGCTCCCGGTCCGTAAGGGATTCAAGGGCCGTACTCAGTTCCGCCCGAAGCATAGAAAAGGCTGCGGAATCGGAGGGTGAAAGCGCAGTATCATCCTCAATAAAATCTCCCAGGTGAGAATCGTCTTCCTCGCCAATGGGTGTATCCAGAGAAACCGGATCACGAGAAATCTTCAGCACCTCCCGCACACGGCTGACTGGTACGTTCAGCCGCTCGGCCACCTCTTCGGGGGTGGGCTCCCTTCCCAGATCCTGAAGAAGAGTTCTGGTCATCCTCAGAGTTTTATTGATGGTCTCTACCATATGTACCGGAACACGGATCGTCCTTCCCGTATCCGCAATCCCTCTGGTAATGGCCTGACGGATCCACCAGGTAGCATACGTACTGAACTTGTATCCCTTTGTATAATCAAACTTGTCGACAGCTTTCATAAGGCCCATGTTCCCCTCCTGAATCAAATCCAGGAAAGGCATTCCCCGGCCCACATACTTTTTGGCAATGCTTACCACAAGGCGCAGATTAGCCTCCGTCAGCTTTTTCTTCGCCTCTTCATCTCCCTCTTCCACACGGCGGGCCAACTCTACTTCCTCATCGCCGGACAGAAGGGGAACATTGCCGATCTCTTTTAAATACATCCGAACCGGATCCTCTGTGCTGACGCCCTCAAGCACATCTACATCGCTGATAATCTCGATCTCTTCATTATCGGTAAGAAGGATATCATCCTCAGAGTCCAGAAGCAGACTGTCGTCCGGCATCTCATCCGGAGACTTTCCCTGAAGAATATCAATGTGATTCTTCTCCAGATATTCCAGGATCATATCCATCTTGTCCTCTGTCAGCTCAATGCCGCTGAAAGCATTCAAGATTTCATCATAGTTCAGCGTGTTTTTTCTGCTTTTCGCCAGGGTCTTCAGACTCTCCAGAGTCTTTAAAAACTGCTCCTGTAGTTCATTCATCTATACATTCTCTCCTCACTGCTTTCGTACTTCCTAACATAACATTTTTGACTTTTCCTGTCAACTTCTGCTGAAAAATTCCATTTATTGCAACAAATTCGTTACTGTTCAGAGACAGCAGCGCTACATACTCTCCAGCAGTGGAACGGGAGTATTCCTCAGAGTAATGACAGGCCCCCCGGTATTCTCTATGTAGCCCCTGGTAATGCGCACGCTTCCGATGCTGTCGTCCTTTGGTATTTCATACATAATATCCAGCATGATCTCTTCCAGAATAGCCCGAAGGGCTCTGGCTCCTGTCTTCTTGGCAAGAGCTCGCTCGGCAATAGCCTCCAGCGCCTCATCGTCAAAAGTAAGCTCCACCTCATCCAGGGCCAAAAGCTTCTGGTACTGGGAGACAATGGCGTTCTTAGGCTCCCGGAGGATCTTTACCAGCATCTCCTTGGTAAGGCCCTGAAGGGTGAAAATGACCGGAAGCCTGCCGATGAACTCAGGAATCATGCCAAAGCTTCTTAAATCGTCCACGGTCACCTTGGAGATAAGATTCGGGTCATTGTCGTATTTATCCTTCAGATCCGCAAAAAAGCCGATGGAGGCCTGCTTGTTCAGCCGCTCTTTGATAATATCCTCCAGCCCCGGGAAGGCCCCTCCGCAGATAAACAGAATATTCTTCGTGTTCACTGTGGCCATGGGAACCATGGCGTTTTTATTGGTGGCGCCTACCGGCACTTCCACCTCGCTTCCCTCCAGAAGCTTCAGCATTCCCTGCTGAACCGATTCGCCGCTGACGTCTCTCTGGGTGGCATTTTTCTTCTTTGCGATTTTATCAATCTCGTCAATAAAGACGATTCCCTGTTCCGCCCTCTCCACATCGTTGTCTGCCGCCGCTAGGAGTCTTGAAATTACACTCTCAATATCGTCCCCGATATAGCCTGCCTCTGTCAGGGAGGTGGCATCGGCGATAGCCAGCGGCACATCCAGAAGCCTGGCCAGAGTCTTAACCAGATACGTCTTCCCGCAGCCGGTAGGCCCGATCATGAGCATATTGGATTTTTCGATCTCTATGTCATCCATGGTTCCGGTGGCAATTCTTTTATAGTGATTGTAAACTGCCACAGAAATCACCTTTTTGGCATACTCCTGGCCGATTACATAATCGTCAAGGCTCTCCTTGATCTTATGGGGCGCCGGTATGGATTTCAGGTCAAAAGCCTTCTGCGCCTCTTTTTCCTTTGGCTTTTTCTTCTTAATCTGCCTCTGCTGGGGAATACTTCCCAGCAGATCCGAGAGATTGATCATGCTGATATTAGGCATATGGCCTGTGTTGGTTCCGCTGGTCACGTTGGTCTGGTTCTCCGGATCCGGGAAAGTGAATCCAGACGACTGCATGGAGTCAAAAGCTTTCTGCATACAATCCTGGCAGACACAGATATGATTGGGCAGGGAAATCATCTTCCCTGCCTTGCTCTCCGGTCTCCGGCACATAAAACAAATTTTTTCATATTCCTCTTTTTTGTTATCTTCCATACTTTATCACCTGCTGTTTCTGCATGCTGATTGTCAATTTTCCTCTTCGGGCTGTCCTCCCAGAGTGATCTCAGCTTCATACTGTCCATACATTCCGTTCGCCGCCCTGTAATATTGAACTGTAATAGTATCCCCTTGGAAAAGGTAAGGCATCAGCTTCTGAAGATCTGACTGCTTCGTAACAGAGTAGCCCGCAATCCTGCTGATCACATCCCCCTGCTGCAGCCCGCCCTTCATGGCCGGTCCGTTTTCCTCCACCTGCAGCACAAAGATCCCCTGGGGAATTCCATATAAAAATCTTGCTTCCTCCGAAAGTTCCTGGACCGATATGCCTAAGTAGCCGGGAAGCTCCCGGGAGGAATCCTCTCCGTCCTGGGCTTCCATCAGCCCCTGCAGGATTTCCATGGCATCATCTATGGGAATCGCATAGCCCATGCCCTCCACTCCGTCTTCTGAAGCCTTTGCGTAATTGATCCCAATCACCTCTCCAGCTTCATTCAGCAGGGCGCCCCCGCTGTTTCCGTAATTGATGGCCGCATCGGTCTGAATGTACCGGTCTGTATATCCGTCTACTGTGATCTCCCTGTCCAGAGCGCTGATCACTCCCTGGGTTACGCTCTGTCCATAGCCCAGGGCATTTCCTATGGCAATGGCCCGCTGTCCCACCGTCAGATCCGCAGAGGTTCCCAGTGAGATAATGGCGATCTCATCCGCTGTCTCTTGTTCAAGAGTGTCAAGGTCTACTGTCACCACAGCAAGGTCACGGATAGGGTCGCTGCCAAGGACTTCTGCTGTGACAATGGACTCTGCCTCTGTTCCCAGACACACGGTAAGGGAACTGGTATTTTCCACCACATGATAATTCGTGGCAATATAAAGCCTCTCCTCGTCCTGGCCGATAATGAATCCTGATCCGCTGCTCTCACTCTCAATCTGGATGGGCGTCCGAAACATATACCGCACCTCCGACAGAGAATGGCTGGTAATCGCCACTACCGAGGGCATTACTCTGGCCGCCGTCTCCGACACATCCAGGGGGCCCTTTAAGTTTTCTGCCGTCTGAAGGGCTCCGCTTTCCTCTGAATCCGTACCCGGCAGGGCTGTCTGTTCCAAAGGTGTTCTCTCCGCTGCCGGTCTGTGCCGGACGGTAAAAATGCCGCCGGCCAGGAGAGCCGCCGTGACAAAAAACAGAGCGGCTGTTCCCCAGGGCTTTTTCTTTTCCCTGAATGGCTTCCTCTCCGTCTCCTTTTCACCGAAAAAATAATATTCCTGGCTGTCTTCCGTATGCTGATTCCCTGTACTGTTTTCTTCACCGGAATTCTGGAAATAATATCTCTCGTCTTCCATTCCGTCTTCCTCCTAACTGGAGTCTTAATCAGTCTCCGCCGTTTTTCTACAGTCTATCAGCTAATTGTGTTTAATTTGTGTTGCATCATCTCATATCCCAATAAGAGACACTGGCAGTGCACCGCCGGATCACCCATAGCGGCAGCTTCCGGTATCTTTTTCCCATGCGGTACCCCAGATATTTACAGCCGCTCTGGTAAACCAGCCCGGGCAGAAGCCAGGGTTTCCTCCGCTTTATGAGATATCCTGCCGTCTGTTTTACCAGCCGGATCCCTTCGCTCTCCGAAGGTACGGTCTCAAAGACCTCCGGGTGATCGGCCTGTGAGACTCCCAGGTCAAAATTTCGTTTCAACTGCTGGATGCCCGTGTAATTGTGGGAGTGAAGCACCACAGCCCTGGAGCAGTAGGCTACCGCCTTTCCTTTCATAATAGCTCTGCCTGCAAAAATCATGTCTTCATTGAAGATCGCCGGCCTTGGAAAGCCGCCCATGGCCTCATAGTCCTCTCGCCGGTACATGGCACATACATTAGAGCAGAAAAAAGTTTTTATGCCAAGCTCCGGCAGATCCTCCTTCGTTTTAATCCTGTCCGTACCGCCGTAATTAAAACTTCTGGTATATCGCTCCGCCTCTCTGCATCCTGGCTTTGGCGTCTGTCTCGCGTAAGAGACGCTGACCCGCTCCTGGGAAAAAGGACGATACAATTCTTCCAACAGGCGTCCATCCGCCGGCTGGGCGTCCTGGGTCATAAACAGAAGAAATTCCCCCGAAAGCATCCCGGCTGCCATATGCCTGGTGCCGCCGTGGTCAAACTCTCTTTTTTTTATATGAATCACCTGCACGTTCCGAATCCCCTCCAGAACAGAAGGGTCAAAATAGCTTTCCTCCGTATTTACCAGGAGGATATGCTCTGGAAGCAGGGTCTGCTCCATCAGCCCCTTCAGGAGCTGACGGAGACCGCTGTCCGGCTTGTAGACCGGAATAATCACGTCAATGGATGGTTTCATTACTGTATTCCTGTAGCTGAAATGATCTGGCTGCTGATCTGCTGCACTGTATCAGAAGGCGTATATCCCTGGACTCCGAAGAGGTCCGCATGGAGCTGAGAGACATTAGCCGACAGATTAATGGGAATTACGCAGTCTCCTGCTGAAATATCCGCTGTGGTCTGGTTATAGGGGAATCCAATGGAATCCACGATTTTATAATTAGCGATTCCCGCAGCCAGAGACAGGATTTCCGTATTGGTAAGGCTGGTGGCGATATCCGGCAGCATCTGATTGACCAGGCCCGCCAGAGCCGTAACTCCCTGTGCCTGCGCTTTCTGGAATATCTTATTAATAACTTCTCTCTGACGTTCCGTACGCTTAAAGTCCCAGCCAGTGGTATAGCGGATCCGGCAGTAAGCCAGGGCCTGCACACCATTCAGCTGCTGGGTGCCGGCGGAAGCCAGAGGCTCATACGTAGTATAATTCTCCACCTGCGACTGATTGATCAAATCATAGGCATATCCGTTCAGCCACTGCAGCTCTTCTTCCGTCACATCTACCTCGATGCCTCCCAAAAGATCCACCGCTTCCACAATGGCATTAAAGTTCACCGTCACGAAATCCGTAATATCCAGATCCAGGTTTTTATTGAGCATATTGATGGCAAGCTCCGCACCGCCCTTCGCATAACACTCCGTTGCTTTTCCATAGCTTCCATCGGTATGATCCAGATACGTATCACGATATACGGAAGCCAGCTTAATGTCACCGGTCTTCTGGTTGATGCTGCAGACGATGATGGTATCGCTGTTTGTCCCTGAGGCCAACTCCCCTGCCCGGGAATCCACACCGAACAGAGCGATATTGCGGTATCCGGAAGAACCGCCGATTCCGGCATTTACCAGAATGTCCCCAAGGTTTACCCGGTCCATGCGGTTTAACTGGGCCATGACAAATAAGCCCAGGAAAAGAATCAGAAGTACCAGAATAGACACTGCAAAGAGTACCTTTCCTCTCTTTTTCTTCTTTTTCTTTTTTCTGGGAGGCTCCTGGAAATAGCCCTGGGGGCCATTTCCATAGTAGCCCTGAGGGCCCTGGTTTCCATAATAGCCCTGACCGCCTTCATAGTATCCCTGACCCTGTCCATTCTCATAGTAACCCTGGCCTTGGCCGTTCTCATAATAATTCTGTCCCTGGCCCCCTTCATAATATCCTTCCCCGGGAGCGTCCTGGTAATATTCCCCCTGTTGGCCCTGGCCCGGCCCGTTCTCATAGTAGCGTCCCTGGGCGTCATTTTCATAATAACCCTGACGGCTTCCCCGTCCTCTGCGCTGTTCGCTCATTCTCTCTACCCTCTTTCTTAATACGCATTTTTGTTTACAAATCCCTTAAAAACAGTGAGTACCAATATTTTTATGTCAAGACCCATGGTCCAGTTTTCTATATAATATAAATCGTATTCAATCCTCTTTCGGATTGAGGTGTTTCCTCTGTAGCCGTTTACCTGGGCCCATCCGGTCATACCCGGACGCACCTGGTGCTTTACCATATATCTGGGGATCTCCTCCCGGAATTTCTCCACAAACTGCGGCCGCTCCGGTCTTGGGCCCACCAGACTCATATCTCCCTTCAGCACATTAAAAAGCTGAGGCAGCTCGTCTATGCTGGTCTTTCGGATAAATCTCCCCACAGGGGTAATTCTGGGATCGTTCTTCACCGTCCAGCCCTTCTTCTCTTCCGCCTTAGACTGCACCTCCATAGACCGGAACTTATACATGCGGAAGGGCTTATTGTGCAGTCCCACCCGCTCCTGGGTGAAAATCAGGGGCCCTTTGGAAGTAGCCTTGATGCAGGCAGCCGTAACCAGCATGACCGGCGAAAACAGCGCAATGGCGGCCAATGCCCCGAAGAAATCAAAAATCCTCTTGGTCATCATATTAAATGTGTTGGTAAGAGGAACATGACGGATGTTTACCACCGGAAGTCCCAGCAGGTCCTCCGTGTAGGGTTTGGTGGGAATAATATTAGTATAATCCGGGATAAACTTCGTATGTACCCCGGACTTCTCACACATAGCCACAATCCGCTCCAGCTTATAATATTCACTCAGGCCCAGGGTGATGGCAATCTCATCCAGGCTGTTTCTGGGAAGCATCATGCTCAGGCGGTTGGTCATCCCCAGGACTTCCACGCCTTTATACTCCGTTCCCGGCTTCACGTTGTCGTCCAGGATTCCCAGAACCTTATACCCCCACTGGGGATTCTGTACAATCCGGTCAATGTATTCCTCCGCAGCCCGGCTGTAGCCCACCAGGATAATCCGCTTCTGATTCAGTCCCATTTTCCAGGCATTTGTCAGAACCAGGTGTACCACGTTTCTCTGGACTACTGTTAAAATCACGTTGATAACAAGAAACAGACTCAGCATACCTCGGGAGATATCGCTGATATTGATCATATACAGAACTGCCATAAAGGAAAGGCCGCCAATCAGGTTGGCCTTTAAAATATTTCCGCCCTCCAGTCGTCTTCCCGTAATCCGCTGTGTGGCGTACAGATTGCAGGCATAGTACAGGAAGAGAAAAAAGGGTACAAGAAATACAAGGGCCATCATGTAAATCTGAGCGGGAAGCACACCGATCTCTTCCGCTCTCCCCGACGCCACAAGATAAAAATACCACGCTATGACATAGGAAAATATAATTACGGCTCCGTCTAAGACTACCTGAAGCCTGATAAAATATTTCTGGTTATCCTTAATCAAAGTATCTCCCCCTCTGCCCGTCCTTCCTTCAGAAATGCAGATCTGTCAGGCGGCGGAAAATGTTGATCCAGAGCTCCCACTGGATCCGGACATAGTTTTTCAGGTTTTTCCGCCGAAAAGGGACCTTCCGTTCTTTTTTGCACAAAGCCGCGCCTTTTCTCAGCCCTGTGACATATTCTCTAAAGTATCCTTTTCCTGCAAAGAAAAGGGTTTTTATAAAAAATCCGGCTGCCAGCAATGGAAGATTCAGAAGAATCTGCAGCCACGGCATATTTTTATAGATCAGATATATACTGTTTCTGGATGAATAGCGGATCTTAAACTCATTGTACACAGATCCGGTGGTGGCGCTGCCCGCATGGCGGACCAGAGCCTCCGGAATATAATAATTCCTGTAGCCGGCAATCCTGGCCCGGTAAGATACGTCTATATCCTCCAGGTAGGCAAAGTGCGCCTCGTCAAACAGCCCGATCTCATCAAAAATCTTTTTGCGGTAAATAGACGCTCCGGCGCAGGCGGAAAAAATTTTCCGCTCCTTCTGGTAATTCCTGGCGTCCTTGCCTTTTCCATAGGCGTAGGCCCAACCCAGGGCACAGTAATAGTCCCCTCCGTTGTCCATCCGCTCAGGATCCGCCATCTGAACCATCTTGGGAGCGCAGGCAAATGCGTCCTCTCTCTCTTCCATGGCCCTGACCAGCTCTTCCACGTAAAAGGGATCGCAGACCGTATCGTTATTCAGCAAAATCACGTAGGGTGTCTGCGACAGGAGAATCCCCTGATTCACCGCCCTGCAGAAGCCTAAATTTTTGTCATTCCGGCAGACCTGCACCTCTGGATAGTGGGATTCCACATACTCTGCGCTTCCATCCTCCGAACCGTTATCAATGAGAATGATGGAAAAATCCTGCCGGCTCTGTTCCATCAGAGAATCCAGACAGTCTTTTAAGAATTTCATTCCATTCAGGTTCGGTATCACAATCGTCGCTGTCTGCATGCTAAAACCTCTGTTCCTTAGTCTCTCAGATTTTCAAAGAATAATTCCATTTTTTCAGGGAAAAATTCTTATTGTAGAAGGGATCCCCGTTTTTGATCACAGACGTCCATCTGGAACGCATGTATTCGATCTCCGACTGGAATCTCCTGGTTTTCTCCTTCGTATCCTCAACGCCCCGGGTCTTTGACTCATAATGGTACAGCTCCGCATAGGGGTCATAGACTACCAGGTACCCTTTCTCCCCGGCTTTCAGACAGAAATCCACATCGTTAAAAGCTACGGCGAGCTTCTCTTCCAATCCTCCCGTCTCTTCCCAGACTCTCCGGCGCACCATCATGCAGGCGGCGGTCACTGCGCTTAAATCCTGCTGCAGGGACTCCTTGTGCATATACCCGGTATGGGACCGCTTCATTCCTACGAAAAGGCTTCCGCCGACTCCCCCGATTCCTACGATGATCCCTGCGTGCTGGATCGTATCGTCAGGATAATACAGACGTGCCCCCACGATTCCCGTCCCGGGCCTCTGACAGTGGCTTAAAAGCTCTTCGATCCAGTCGCTGCTGATTACTTCCATATCGTTATTCAGCAGCAGGAGATACTCTCCCCTGGCGTGACGGATTCCAAAATTATTGATAGCGGAATAATTAAAGTCTTTGTCCCAATATACAACACGAATCCTGTTTCGTCCATCTATTTCTTCGTAATACTGAAAGATTTCCTCTGATTTACTGTTGTTTTCTACAATAATAATCTCAAAATTCCGGTAGGAGGACCGCTGGAAAATCGAATCCAGGCAGGCCTTCAGGGTGTCCTTTTCATCCTTATTGGGGATGATAATAGAAACCAGGGGACTGCCCAGCACAGGGTACTTCACCCGGTAAAAGCCGAAATCCTTCTTCAGGGACACCTCGCCTTTCAGTCCGCATCTTGCCAGATGGTCTTCTATGGCCCTCTTCCCCGCCTCATACGCATACTGCTTAGAAAGAGGATTGTCCGCCGTGGAAGCCGCATGGGTTCTCCAGTGATAGAGAATCCTGGGAACATGGGCGATTCCCTGGGCCTGCTCCGTACACCGCAGGATAAAGTCATAATCCTGGGCTCCCTCATACTCCGGCCGGATCTTTCCCACTCTCTCTATGAGACTGGCGGAAACCAGAATAAAATGGCAGATATAATTGTTGGAGCGAAGAAGATCCGGATTAAAATCCGGCTTCAGATTAGGCTGGAAATGTTCCCCGCCGTCCCCGGTAATCTTGTCCTCGTCTGTATAGAGAAACTCCGGCGGATTCTCCGTCTGGAGACATTTGGCCAGCTCATAGAGCGCATCCGGCGCCAGCAGGTCGTCATGGTCCATAAATCCCACATACTGACCTCCTGCCATGGAAACAGCCGCATTCGTATTTCCCACGATCCCCTGGTTTTCCCGCATCCGCCGCACCCGGATCCTGGGATCCTTTTTCACATACTCCCGAAGCACCCGGTTCATACTCTCATCCTCCGGGCTTCCGTCCGCCAGACAGAGTTCCCACTGAGGGTAGGTCTGAGCCTGCACCGACTCAATCATCTCCCGCAGAAATTTCTCCGGGGTCTTATAGAGGGGGACGGCAATGCTGATCAGGGGCTGCCTGGGAAGGGGACGCTTTCTCTGCCTCTCCAGTTCCTCAGGGGAGGCCTTATGTTTCTCATACCAGGGGCCGTAAGGCACATCCTCCGGCTCGATCCGATCGCTTAAACGCACCAGAAACTCTTTAAACCCAAAGTGCTTCAGGTAGAGAATCCCCTTTTTTATCATATAAGGATTCAGTCTTTTTACAAAATTCTTCCATCTGCTGTCCGCCATAATTCCCTCTAATATCCGGTGTAGGACAGGAGGCAGTCCGTGACGTATTTCACATCCTCCATGGAAAGGCTGTAGTACATAGGCAGGCGCATCAGCCTCTCACTCTCTCTGGTGGTATACACATCCTCCCCGTGGAAGCGGCCGTACTTCATTCCAGCCGGCGCCGTATGAAGAGGAATGTAGTGGAATACACAGTGGATTCCCTTCTCCTTCATCCAGTTGATGAGATCCGTCCTCACCTTCAGATCTTTCACCTTAATATAGTACATATGGCCATTGTGGATCCGGTCCTCCGGCACCCATGGCCGCTCAATAAGCCCTTTTTCCTCCAGAGGCGCCAGATGCTCATGATAATAATCAAAGATCTCCGTCCTCTTTTGGTTAATGGTCTCCAGTTCTTCCAACTGGGCGAAAAGATAGGCGGCATTGAGCTCTCCAGGCAGATAGGAGGAACCATATCCCACCCAGGTGTACTTGTCTATCTGGCCCCGGAAGAACTTGCTTCGGTTTGTTCCCTTCTCCCGAAGGATTTCCGCCCTCTCCACATATTTGTCGTCCTGGAACAAGAGGGCCCCGCCCTCTCCCATGGTATAGTTCTTGGTCTCATGGAAGCTGAAGCATCCAAAGTCCCCGATGGTTCCCAGGGCCTTCCCCTTATACCAGGCATTAACACCCTGGGCCGCATCCTCCACCACCTTCAGATTGTATTTGGCCGCCAGCTCCATGATGGTGTCCATCTCACAGGCCACGCCTGCATAATGCACCGGAACAATGACTCTGGTTCTGTCGGTGATAGCCGCCTCGATCTTTGTCTCATCGATGTTCATGGTCTTTGGATTCACGTCCACAAACACAATCTTCGCTCCCTGAAGGACAAAGGCATCCGCCGTGGACACGAAAGTGTAGGCAGGCATGATCACCTCATCCCCCGGCTGCAGATCACACAGAAAAGCCGCCATCTCCAAAGCGTGGGTACAGGAGGTGGTCAAAAGCACATGGTTCACCTTGAAGGCTTCCTGCATCAGGGTCGAACATTTTTTCGTAAAGGGGCCGTCGCCGCAAAGCTTTGCGTTATCGATGGCCTGCTTCATATACTCCAGTTCCTTCCCCACAAAGGGGGCTCTGTTAAAATCAATCATTCTTCACTCTCCCCAAGCTGCTCCAGGTACCGTCTCAGAGCATCCTGCCAGGCCGGCAGTCTGCAGAATCCGTTGGCCTCCAGCTTGTCTTTATTCATCCTGCTGTTATGGGGGCGTTTCGCCTTAGCCGGGTACTGATCGCTGCTGACCGGAAGCACCTTCACCTGCTTTCCCGCCTGGCGGAAGATCTCGCAGGCGAACTCGTACCAGGTACACAGCCCTTCGTTTGTGGCGTGGTAGAAGCCGTACTTGTCCGTCTCCACCATATCCACCAGGAGAACGGCCAGGTCAAAGGTATACGTGGGGGATCCGATCTGATCGTCCACTACCGTCAGCGTATCGTGGGTTTTCGCCAGGTTCAGCATCGTACGGATAAAATTCTTTCCGTTTTTCCCAAATACCCATGCGATTCTTACAATATAAAACTTTTCCAGATATTTTTCAACTGCCAGTTCGCCCTCATATTTCGTCTGGCCATATACGTTCAGGGGCTGCCGCTCATCATCCGGCTCCCAGGGCCTTGTACCCTCCCCGTCAAATACGTAGTCCGTGCTGATGTAGATCATCTTCAGATCCAGTTTCCCGCACACCTTGGCAATGTTCTCCGTCCCGTATGCGTTTACTCTCCGGCAGAGCTCCACATTGTCCTCCGCCGCATCCACAGCCGTATAGGCGGCGCAGTGAATCACCGCCTCCACCTCTGCCTCGGTAATCACCTTCTCCGTCTGAACCGGATCCGTGATATCCATCTCCTGAATATCCACGCCTACCGCCTCATGGCCCCGTTTCGTCAGTTCATTTACCACGTCATACCCAAGCTGTCCTTTTACGCCTGTCACAAGCACTCTCATTTTCTTCTCTACCTCCTAACTTTCGGTTTATTATATCTATTCAAATCTCTTTTACTCTTCATTTATCCCGGTATCAGCATATAGAGGATGCGCATAAGCCATCCCTGGTTGGAAAACCACGGAAAACGGATCGACGCCCAGGCCGAAAAGCCCTCTGCGTACGCGGGAATATATACGGAGACGAACGCTCCCAAAAATACATGAAGGATTCCATAAAACAGGGGAATCATCATGATATACACGAACCACTTCCTGAAAAACAGCGTCACAAAACGCTGGATGCCAGCCGTCACAAAATACATAAGGGGCACTGCCAAGGGCATTACATACCGCCCCTGTGGCTGAAAATCATCACAGTAAGAATAATACAGAGAAAGCAGTATTGGTATTATGATACAGCAGCCAAGGGAAATCTGCAAGATCCAGAAATTCGGCCCCCGGATTTTCCCTTCATCCACGGCAAAGGAAGGCCGCACCAAAACGGCTCCCTCCTCCTTGTCCTGAAGCCAGGCAGCTTTTCCAAGGGGACTTCCCTTCAGGAGCCGCCGCATCCCCGCCCTTATATAGTAGAGCAGCGCCAGTCCAGCGTACAGCCCGATTCCCAGGAAGCCCAGGGCAAAAATTTTCTTGTGGATCTCGTAGATATCCAGCCCCAAAGGCTCCTCCAGAAACCCGAAGTACCCGATAAAGCTTCTCCAGGTGGTTCTCATCCAGTCCATGCCGCCTTCATCCTCGGTTTTCAGCATGTCTTCCAGGGAGATTCCCTGCTCCTGGACAGACTCCCGGTTGGAGGGTTTGAACTCCTCCTGTGCATACATTTCTCCATATTTGTTAGGGGCATACAGCCCCAGGAAGTCCCCGTCGTACAGAACGGCAGTCCTTACAAACCACCAGCCGGTCAGAAGGAACACCAGCACCGTGATGTAGATCCCCCGCTTCAGCACAGCCCCGGCCCATACCTTAAAGCCTTTCTCTCTATAAAATACCGCCATAGTTCCCACAAAGAGAAGGATAGAAAATAAAGCGTATCCATAGGCGGTAAAATACGACAGGGCGCAGACGGCCACGGCCACGGCCAGCCCCGTGCAGCTTCTTCTGTCCCACTTTCTCTCCATTCCCGCCAGCCAGTAATAGATAATAATGGCGCCGGAAAATATGGCGATCCCGTCTGTATTCACATAGACAAACAGATAGAGAAGCTGGGGCAGCATAGACAGAAGAGCGATAAAAAAGTACCGGAACATCCTTCTGGAAAAGAGCTTTTTGGCGATCTGCTGCACGTACCAGTAAAATCCCATGCCGATCAGAATATTGGCAAAGCGGGCTGCCATTAACAGAGCCTTCTCAGAATCCGAAAACAGTCCCACCAGCCGCATCAGCCATCCCCCCAGCACATAGGGAAGAATGGGGTGAAAGGCATAAGAAATTCCCCAGATCTCATGGCGAATCTCAGGATCCCATCCTGCCGGAAGGGTTCCATGCTTATAGATATACTGGGGGACCAGGTAGCGCATCTCTTCATCCGGCCCCTTGTTGAAGGGAAGGATCCAGGACAAAAAGAAGAGAAAGCCTCCCATGGCCAGCACATATAAAAGCTCCAGCCGGTGCAGATAAAAGAATTGTCCCAGCCGCTCCCGCAGCTTCTTCTTTTCGCTCTCAGGCTGTTTTCGCTCTTCCTCCGGCCAGATCTTATCAATCCGGCTGTCCAGACGGTTCCACAAGGTTTTGATTTTTTCCACGTCTTCTCTCCTTTTACACCCGCAGGGAAAAATCTGCTTTATCCAGGGTAAGATTGGGATTGTAGTAGGGATCCCCCGCCTTTACCTGGTCTCCCCACCGGTCCAGGAACCAGGCCATCTCCCGGTTGAACCGCTCGATCTTCTCCTGGGTATTTTCCAGGCCCCTGGATTTGGATTCATAATGGTACAGCTCTGCGTAGGGATTATACACGATCCGCTGTCCCAACTGCCGTACCTTCATACAGAAATCTATATCGTTGAAGGCCACCTTAAGCTCCTTGGAAAAGCCTCCCGCCTGATGGAAAACAGATGTCTTTACCATCATGCAGGCCGCCGTCACGGCGCTGTAATTCTGAGCACAAATAATTCTGGAAAAATACCCGTTGTCTCCCCGCTTCTCGCCGATAAAAGCGTGGCCGGCGATCCCGCCAAAGCCCAGCACCACCCCTGCGTGCTGGATGATACCGTCCTCATAGTAGAGCCGCGCTCCCACGATTCCCACGCCCTCCATCTGGCAGTAGCCCAGGAGCTCCCGCAGGCACTCCGGGCTGATGATCTCTGTGTCATTGTTCAGAAGCAGCAGATACTGGCCTTTCGCCTGTGCTGCCCCAAAATTATTGATATCCGAATAATTGAACTCGCCCTGGTAATAAACCACCCTGGCCTTTTCATTTTCTCTCTGGAGCTTCTCATAGTAGGCAAAGGTCTCCGGCTCCGTACTGTTGTTTTCTATTATAATAAACTCATAATTTCTGTAATCGGACTTTTCTTCAATAGAGCGGATGCATTTGTCCAGATCCTCCCGGTGATCCTTATTGGGAATCAGGATGGAAATCAGAGGCTCTCCCTGAATCTCAAAGAACGTCCGGTATAGTCCCGGATACTCTCCTTGCTCCGCCCGGGCGGAAATTCCCAGCCGGTCATAGTGAGCCTGGATAGCTCTCTTTCCCGCCTCAAAAGCATACTCCTTGCTCTTTGGGTCCTCCGCCGTAGAGGCGCTGTGGGATCTCCAGTGATAAAGGATCTTGGGGATATGGGCGATCCGCCCCTCTCCCGCTGCCTCTGCGCACCTGAGTACATAGTCATAATCCTGCGCTCCGTCAAAAGCGGCATCCAACAGCCCCACCCGGCTCTGCAGCCGCCTGGTAACAGCCACCAGATGGCAGAAATAGTTCATGCTGGTTAAAAGCTCTGGACTGTAATCCGGCTTAAAGTGAGGCTGGAAGTATCTCTTTCCGCTGCCGTCCACCTTATCCTCATCGCTGTAGATCAGCTCTGTTCCCGGCTTATCATTGAGAGTCTTCACACACTCATAGAGAGCGTCCGGGGCAAACAGATCATCGTGATCCCCGAAAACCAGAAGATTTCCCGTGGCCGCCCAGATGGCTTCATTTGTATTCTCCGCAATCCGCATCTGGCGCTCATGGGAGAGCACCACGATTCTTGAATCTCCCCTGGAAAGTTCTAGAAGCAGGGGTGTCAGGGGGGAATGCTCCCCGCTTCCGTCCGAGAGCACCAGCTCCCATTTTCTGTAAGTCTGGCTCTTTACAGAGCGCACCAGCTCCTTCAGATATTTTTCCGGCGTCCGGTAAAGGGGAACCAGAATGCTTACCTTCGGCTCATAGGAAAAATGAGCGCCTCTCTGTTCCTCCAACTGCTGCCTGGTGGTGGCGTATTTTCTCTTCCATCGCTCATAGCTGATGGAGTCAGCTCCCAGCATTACGTCGGAGACTCTTCTGATAAACTGCTTCGTGCCCTTCCTCCGGAAATAGATCCAGCTCTTTTTGCACAAATTCCCCAGGCCTTCCTTCCCGGAGAGCATTTTCCGGCAGTCCACCAGGTACAGGGCCTTCTTGCCGCCGCCCTTCAAAGCCAGCCTCAGGTGGTTGGCTTTCCCTGGCTCAAACTCCAGCTCAAAGCTGTGGGTTTCCTCCAGGCTGGCCTCCGGGTATTCTCCCAGGATATCGCTTCTGTGTCCCAGCCTGCAGGAAATCCTGCACTCTCTTCCCCTGGGATCCAAAAGGGCGATCCCCGCATTGTCGCATCCGATATACCAGCCCTTTAACTGATACCTGCCGTCTGGCAGCATGCGAAGCCCTTCCATCCAGGAATCCAGATGAAGGGAAAGACGTTCCAGACTCTTCCCGGATCTTTTGAGAATCACTTCCCGCTTCCCTGGGGTATTTCTCCACACGGTCAGGCTCCCGGCCTGCTTCCAGTTCCCTGGAAGGGGAATGGACAGGAAATACTCCACAGACACGTTGGTGCGGTAACGGAGATATTTTTTCGTCACCTCCACCCCTCTCTGTGTTTGAACCTCAATCTCCAAGGCCTGCCCGTCCAGACTGGCCCCGAAGGTCTCTTTTCCTTCCGTATCGTCTTCAATCCACCCCTGAATGACAAGGGTATCTTCTTTTTTGCAATGAAACCGGACTCTCTCCCGGTTAAACTTTTCCTTCATGATTTCCTCCCGGAATCCTCCAATTACTCTTTCCCCTGCCTCTTCTCCCCGGACAGACGCAGGGAACAGTCCGCCTTTTTCAGGGATAGATTGGGATTATAAAAGGGATCTCCCTTCTCCAAAAGGCCGCCCCATCTCTTCTCAAACTCCCGGGTCTCCTTCTCCAGGCGCTTTTTCTTCTCCGCCGTATCCTCGTACCCTCTTGTCTTTGACTCATAGTGGTACAGTCTGGCGTAAGGGGTAAAGACCACCCCGTACCCGGCTTCCCGCAGCCGCAGGCAGTAATCCACATCGTTGTACGCCACAGCGAAGCTTTCGTCCATGCCGCCTATTTTCAGATAGACATCCTTTTTCGTCATCATGCAGGCGCCTGTAACGGCGCTGAGATCCTGAACAGACACAAGCCTGGCCGCATACCCGTCTTTATCCCCGGGAAAACCTGCGTAAATATGTCCGGCCACGCCTCCCAGGCCCAGAATCACCCCTGCATGCTGAATCGTTCCGTCTGGATAGAAAAGCTTCGCCCCCACGGCCCCCACCTGGGGTTTCTGGCAGATACCCAGCATCTCCTCCAGCCAGCCCTCAGAGATTACCTCCGTATCATTGTTTAAAAACACCAGGTATTCTCCCTGGGCTTCCTTCACGGCGAAATTATGGAGCGCCGCATACTGGAAGGGATGCTCCCAGGTGATCACCCTGACTCTCCCTTCCTTCTGAAGCTGCCCGTACAGCTCAAAGGTCTCCCTCTCCTGGCTGTTATTCTCTATCACTAATATCTCATAATTTTCATACGCTGTCTTTTCCTGAATGGATAAAACGCACCGCTTCAGATCCTCCCCATGATCTCGGTTCGGGATCAGTATGGTAATCCTGGGACTTTTTTCCATCTCATAATAAGTTCTGTATCTTCCCAGCAGATCTGTATTCTCCACCCTGGCCGCCAGCCCTATCCGCTCATAGTGGGCCTGTACCGCCCGGCGCCCTGCCTCAAAGGCGTATTTCTTGCTGTCGGGATTCCCTGCCGTGGAGGCCGGATGGGTTCTCCAGTGATACAGCACCTTGGGTATATGGCAGATCCGCCCCGCCTTCTCACAGCAGCGAAGAACCAGATCGTAGTCCTGGGCCCCGTCGTATGCTGGATTTAAAAGCCCCGCCTTCTTAAGGACATCCCGGCGCACCCCAAAAAGGTGGCAGATGTAATTGTTGCAGCACAGAAGCTCCATACTGAAATCCGGCTTAAAATGGGGCGCAAAATAAGCCGTCCCGCTGCGGTTGACCTTATCTTCATCCGTATAGATTACGTCAATCTCCGGATCCTCATTGACTGCCTTGGCCGCTTCATACAGAGCGTCCCTGGTCAGCACATCGTCATGGTCCGCAAAAAAGATAAATTCTCCCCGGGCCATTTTAACCGCCGCATTCGTATTTTCAGATATCCCCCGATTCTCTGAAAGCTTCCGGTATCGGATCCGCTTCTCTTTGGGATAATGGCGGCGAAGCCATTTCCCGATCTCATCCCCCTGGCTTCCGTCCGCCAGACACAGCTCTGTATTCTGGTAGGACTGTCCCAGAACAGAATCCACGATCTCCTTTAAAAAAGGCCTGGGAGTATTGTACAGAGGAATCACCACGCTGAACAGAGGATTCCGCTCAAACTTTTGTCTTCTCTGCTCTCTGGCCGCTCTCCTTCCCGGCCCCTGCCTGCGGATCCACAGGTCATAGTCCTCCTGCCATTTCTCACTGAAATGCGTATAATACAGCCTGGCCGCCGGGGAATGGACGTTGACCCGAAGCTTCTTTTTCATGGTTTCTTTCCCATCAGAAAAGGCCAGATAAATCTCCGGCGTGTCCAGCACAGCCCGGTCTGCCAGAATATGAAATCCTGTCTCCAGCCCCTCCTTGAGTCCGAACATCTGATTTACATCATCCCGAACCAAACGTTCCACATAGACGGAGAGCCGGGCTCCCTTCCCGTCCAGCACGGAAATATCGAGGACTCCGTCCTCTCCCCTAAGACCGGCCGCCCAGCCCCGGATCATAATATTTCCATAATGGCTCTCCACCCGGTCAATATGGCAGGCAGCGAATTTTTTCCCAAGCAAGGCTTTCATCCCCTTTCTTCTTCTCTTGACAGGCAACCGGAATCACATGCCCGGCTCTCTCTTTCCCAGGGCTTTTCTCACCTTACGGTACAGCCTCCAGGCTCTGGTCTGCTCCATCCATTCCAGACGTCCCTGCTGTCCCAGCACTACGTCCCGCACAAGCCCCTCCAGGGGCTCTGCCCTGAAAACGATCTGAATCTTCCTGGTCCCCGGAGGAAGCTGGCGGATCACAAACTGGGGATCCTCCGTATCAAACACGTAGGCCCCTCCTGCCGTCTTTCTGCCATTGGCAGAGGGTTTGAGAGCCGTCTTCCCTGCCGCCAGGGTTTCCAGCCGCACCAGGCTTTTCCCTGTGCAAGGATCAATCCGCACCTGTCTCGTCCCCTCCGGCACCTGGATAGACAGAGCCACCCGGCCCGGGGGACATTTCTTATAAAAACGGCAGTTCCAGGCCCCAAAACCTCTTCCGTCGTCGAAATACACCTCCACCGTACGGCAGTCACGCTTCCTGCTCTCTCTCCCGATCACTTCCCTTGCGTCTATGACTCCCTGGGAAATTTCCCCATACAAAGTCCAGTACGGTCGGCAGTCTCCTACCTGATACTTCTGAAAATGTTCCTCCATGGAGGCAAACTGCTCCTGCTCCTCTTCGGCAATCCCAAAGGTTCTGTACAGCTCATCCCCCAGGCTCCGGGCTCTCTTGGTATTCCCCAGGATATAATAGTACAGGCAGCGGTACTGCAGATATTTCACTGGCACTGGAAAGAAAAAGGTCCACTCATAATCCACAAGCTCCCACCGGTCTTTGCTCCAGATAACATTGGAAAAAATCATATCAATGTCCGACACCCTCCGGCTGCTCTGAGGCGTTTCAAAAGAAACCTCCCCAAAGACCTCCTTAAATTCCTCCGTGGCCCTGAAGGGTTCACTTCCTTCTGAAAACAGAGAAAAATACTCCCGGATCTTCTGTGTCAGGCCTTCCATATCATTCTTTTCAAGGTGCCGATCTAACTCCTCCTCCAGGGTTTCCCCCTGAAGATATTCAAAGCGCAGCCCTTCCGCCTCCAGGGCGCAGCGGTTCACTCCCAGACCAGTATCTTTGAGATCCTCCCCAAGCCTTAAGCTGCTCTCATAAATATGACGCATGTGTCCGGCAGCCGCCGGATCCTCCGGCATCTTTTTTACCAGAAGCTCTCCTTCTTCCTCCCAGATCTCCGTGCGGATCCGGAACTTTTTGCTTCGCTCATTTGAAATCTTCGTATATAGAATCATCTTTACCCTCCCGGCTCTTCCGACTTTTTACCCCTGAATGACCACCATAAAGGAATTGGCGTACAGAGGATACAGACCGCTCTCCAAAAGCGTGTCGTAAACCTGTTCCTCACAGAACAGCTGCATTCTCTCCCGGTCAAAATTCTGACGGTTCCGGTTCAGTTCCCCCTTCTTAGGAAGATACATATCGGAAAAAATCCTCTCCGGAAATTTATAATCCGGGTATGGATAATAAAAAACAAACTCCTGGCAGCCTGCCTGCCTTAAAATCTTTTCCAGCTCCGGCCTTGAAAAGGTTCTGGCATAGTTGGTGGTGGGATATCCCTCCAGGCCTTCAAAATAGAGGCCCGTGTGATCCTCCGTGGCTCCCGCCCAGTATTTGAGTCCCAGACGGTTCTCAATCGCAATGGCAATCCTGCCCCCGGGCGCCAGATGGCTGCGGATCCTGGAAAGGTACTCCACATAAGGATTTTCCCCCTGGATAGAGAACTGGGCGTATTCAAACACCCCGATGAGGGTAATCAAATCATACTCTTCCTCCATAGCCGCCTCAATATCCTGGAAGTTCCCCACCAGAATACGGATATTGTCAGCATCCCTGTGGCGCCAGGCGTTGGTAAGGCTGCGCTTCCTGGACAAGTCGATGCAGGTGACTTCTTTTCCCTTTCTTGCCAGAGCCCCTGTGACCGCTCCCAGTCCGGAACCGATCTCCAGGACTCTCTCTTCCCCTGTCATGGGAAGCCAGCTTACGATATTCTCCCGAACATGGGAGAAATGATACAGTACCGGCCAACTGCCCCGGCTGTTAATCTCCCGGTCATATTCTCCCGGCGGACAGTTCCTGGCGATCTCCAGCATCTCATCCTCCACCGATCCGTCGCTGTACTGATCCTCCCCGGGATAATACGTATAATCCAGAGTCACATTTCCTATCTTCTCACGCTTCATGCCTCTTCCCTCTCTATGGAAATCCTGGAATTCATATCATAGAATCCCACCGTATTTTTCGTAGAAATAATATTCAGGCTGCACACATCGTACAGACGGTGGTAGACCGTAAACTCCCCTTCCCGGTACCCTGTAAGGCCAAAGGAAATCAGGTACTCGCCCCCCTGAAGGTCCGCCCTCTGGGTGTAGGTGATGATATCCGTCTTCCCGGGCTTTCCATCCTGGACAGAGATCCGTTCAAACATGGTATTGGTTCCCGTAATCTCCGTTCCCCGCATATCCTTAATCGTAAAGGCAAAAATAGGATCGCTGATCTCCTGATGATACTCCACCCGTACCTTCAGGGTAAATTCCGTTCCTTTTTCAATGGTGGTAGTGGGAAGCCCCTGGGCATCCAGCACCTGGAAGCCGGTCATCTCCCCTCTCTCTTTATCGCCGTACTCCAGTACGCCGGGGTTCATCTCATACGGTGAAAGCCACCTGGCCTCTTCCTCCCCAGGAGCGTCTTCCGTCGGTTTAGCCTGGGCCGCCTTCAGGTCTGCCCCCTCTTCTCCCGGCGCCTGGTGTACCAGCACACGCTTATACAGATCCACCATCTCCTTGGGACTCCCCTCATCCAGCTTCGTCCCGTGGTCCAGCAGCACCACCCGGTCGCAGTATTTGCTGATGCTTCCCAGGTCGTGGCTTACAAAGAGAATCGTCTTTCCCTCTTTCTTGAATTCTTCAAATTTCCGGTAGCATTTTGCCTGGAAAAATACGTCTCCTACGGACAGAGCCTCATCCACAATCAGGATCTCCGGGTCTATATTAATGGCCACGGCAAAAGCCAGCCGTACAAACATACCGCTGGAATACATTTTCACCGGCTGATTCACAAAATCCCCAATATCCGCAAAAGCCAGAATATCCTCCAGTCTTTCGTCAATCTCTTCCTCGGAAAAGCCGATCATGGTGCCGTTCAGGTAAATATTCTCTATCCCTGTATATTCCATGTTGAAGCCGGCTCCCAGCTCCAGAAGAGCCGAGATCCGCCCGTCCACAACGACTTTTCCCTCCGTGGGTGTCAGCACCCCAGTGATCACCTTTAAAATCGTGGACTTGCCTGCGCCGTTGGTGCCGATAATCCCGATGGTCTCTCCCTTATGCACCGTAAAATTCACGTCACGGAGGGCGTAATGCTCCCGGTAGCATTTCTTTCTGGTAAGCCCCAGGCTTTCTTTCAGCCGGTCTGAAGGCCTGTCATACAGTTTATACATTTTGCTCAGGTGTTCCACCCTGATCGCCGCATTCTCTTTCAATTTCCCTTCTCCTTTTCCATTTCCTCCCGGAGATTTTTTGTTCCTCAGGGCCGTCTGGAGGACTTTCCTGACAGAACAAGCCAGCCGGTCCGCTGCGCCTACAGCACATCGGCAAAATGGATCTTCAGCCGTTTAAATACCCAGCCTCCAAAGAGGAAGGCTGCCCCTGTGAAACACCAGAAATACAAGGTCCAAAGGGGTCTCTCCCAGAACCAGTTTTTGTAGATAAAAGTGTCCCTGTACCCGGTCACCACATAGTACACCGGATTCAGCTTCAGCACCTGCCACAGCAGGGGATGATCCACCAGAACATTCTCCGCAATCCACATGATGGGAGTGAACCAGATCCCTACCTGGAGGGCAATATTGATAATCTGGGCCAGGTCCCGAAAAAACACGACTACCGCACAGGTAGCATAGCTGATTCCCAGCACAAGAAGGGCCAGCCCCGCAGAATAGTACAGAACCTGAAGGACATACAGATCGGGAAATCGTCCGTAGCAGGCGTATAGGAAAATGGTGAAAACCACAAAAAAGGCATGGACAAAAAAAGCCGACACCAGCTTCACCACAGGAAGCACCTCGATCTGGAACACTACCTTCTTCACCAGATAATTGTAGCTGATCATAGCGCTGGTTCCCCCGGTGAGTGCGTCCTGGAAGAAAAACCAGGGCACAATCCCCGCCACCAGGTAGAGGACAAAAGGAACCGGAAGTCCCTCCTGACCGCCCCGAAACCCGATCTCAAATACAAACCAGTAAACGAGAACCGTCACCACCGGCTGCACAAAAGCCCAGATCGTTCCCAGATAGGAACCGGCAAATTTTGTCTTAAAATCATTTTTCGCCAGCTTCCAGATCATACGCCTGTTCTTCAGAATCTGCGCCGGCAGAGACATTCTCTTCTCTTCCATAAAGCTTTTTCCTTACCGTCCTTTCAAAGAAGACGCTGCTCCGCCAGAGTCTTCCGGTTCTTATCCGCATCGGACAAAATCAGCTCCATCCCCTCAGGAATGGGCCACTCCACGCCGATCTGAGGATCATTCCAGGCGATCCCCCCCTGCTCATCGGCATAATAGAAATCCGTACACTTGTAGGTAAACTCCGCATACTCCGACAGCACCAGGAACCCGTGGGCGAAATTCTTGGGAATGAAAAACTGCTTCTTATTCTCCGCCGAGAGAATGGCCCCAAACCACTGTCCATAAGTAGGCGAACCCTCCCGCAGATCCACCGCCACGTCAAAAACCTCCCCGGAAATCACCCGCACCAGCTTGTCCTGGGGATGCTTGGTCTGAAAATGCAGGCCCCGCAGCACCCCTCTTTTAGACGCAGACTGATTATCCTGGACAAACACGTAGTCCAGTCCGGCCTCCTTGAAATCATTGTAATTGTAGGTCTCCATAAAATAGCCCCGGTCATCTCCAAACACCGTGGGAGTGATGATCTTCAGCCCCTCAATATGACAGGACTCTACTTTAATTTTTCCCATTTCTTTACCCTCTATATCATTGTATTTTATCTTTCCATCAACGGCCCAATCCTTCGGCCACTTCCACCAGATACTTTCCGTAAGCAGTCTTTAACAAAGGCTCCGAAAGCTTAAGAAGCTGCTCCTTGGTAATAAATCCCTGCTTGAAGGCAATCTCTTCAATACAGGAAATATACAGTCCCTGCCTCTTCTGGAATGCCGCCACGAAATCCGCCGCATCCAGCAAAGAATCATGGCTTCCTGTATCCAGCCAGGCAAAGCCTCTCCCTAAAGTCTCCACATGAAGCGTTCCCCTGCGGAGATACTCATTGTTGATGCTTGTAATCTCGATCTCGCCTCTGGCCGACGGCTTCACATTCTTGGCAATCTCCACCACGTCCTGATCATAGAAATAGAGTCCCGGCACCGCATAGTTGGACTTGGGATGCTCCGGCTTTTCCTCTATAGAGATAGCCTTGCCGGAATCATCAAATTCTACCACTCCGTACTCCCTGGGATCCCGGACATAGTAGCCAAAAATCGTGGCTCCCGTTTCCCTGGCCGCTGCGCTTCTGAGCACCTTAGAAAAACTCTGCCCATAGAAAATATTATCCCCCAGCACCAGAGCCACCTTGTCATTTCCAATAAATTTCTCCCCGATGAGGAATGCGTCCGCAAGCCCTCTGGGATACTCCTGCACCGCATAGGACACAGAAAGCCCCAACTGTTCCCCGGTTCCCAGAAGCTCCTGGAATACCGGCAGATCTCTTGGAGTGGAGATAATCAAAATCTCCCGAATCCCTGCCAGCATCAGCGTGGACAGTGGATAATAAATCATCGGCTTGTCGTACACCGGCAGAATCTGCTTGGACACTGCCTTTGTCAGGGGATAGAGCCTGGTACCGGCTCCTCCTGCCAAAATAATACCCTTCATAGCTTTCTCCTTCTCATGTAAACTGCGCATCAGCATAAAATTCAATAGGGTTGCCGCAGCCGAAAGAATCCTTCCGGCTGCGCCAGCCCCTGCATCTGCTTATTAATTGATTAGAATCTTATAAATCTGAATTCTCGTCTTTGTCATACTCTGGATCTACTCCTCCGTATGATACATATCCTCATAGTATTTCTGGTAGTCGCCGCTGGTCACATGCTCCATCCACTCCTCGTTCTCAAAGAACCAGCGAATGGTTTTGCGGATTCCCTCCTCAAACATGGTCTCCGGCTCCCAGCCCACCTCTGCCCGAATCTTGTCCGGGGCAATGGCATACCGTCTGTCATGGCCCTTCCGATCCGTCACATAGGTGATCAGATCCTCGCTGACCTTCTCCCTTCTGGGATCGCTCTCAGGAAGCATCTCCCGCAGAGTGTCCAGAATGATATGAATAATCTGGATATTCTGCTTCTCATTATGGCCGCCGATATTGTACGTCTCAAAGAGACGCCCTTTCTCCTGTACCATGTCAATCCCTTTGGCATGGTCCTCTACATACAGCCAGTCCCGAACATTCTTTCCGTCTCCGTACACCGGAAGCTTCTTCCCGTGCAGGGCATTATTGATAATCAGCGGGATCAGCTTCTCCGGGAATTGATACGGTCCGTAATTATTGCTGCAGTTGGTAATATTCGCCGGAAAATGGTAAGTATCCATGTAAGATTTTACCAGCATATCTGAGGAAGCCTTGCTGGCTGAATAAGGGCTGTGGGGATCATAGGGCGTAGTCTCATAGAAATACTCTCCCTCTTTCTCCAAAGAGCCATAGACTTCATCCGTGGAAACATGCAGGAACTTCTTATCCGGCTTAAAACTTCCGTCCGGCAGCTCCCAGGCTGCCTTGGCCGCATTGAGCATCACCAGGGTTCCCAGCACATTCGTCTTTACAAAGACCTCCGGGTTGCGTATGCTTCGATCCACATGGCTCTCAGCCGCAAAATGAACCACCCGGTCGATATCATTCTCATCAAAGATCCTGTTAATGGTCTCTGAGTCACAGATATCCGCCCGGATAAAAGTATAATTCTCCCGGCCCTCCACATCCTTCAGATTCTCAAGATTTCCGGCGTAGGTCAGCTTATCCACATTGATAATGCGGATCTCATCCCCGTATTTCTTAAACATATAGTGGATGTAATTTGACCCGATAAAACCGGCTCCTCCTGTCACAAGATAGGTTCGCATTTGTCGTCCTCCGTTATATTTTTTTATTATTTCCTTAATCTGGTTTTCAGTATAGCATTATATGAGGGAAAGCGCAAGAATGGCTTCATGGGCAGAAGGGGTTCTCCAGCCACCTTACTTTATCCTTGACCTAAAACTGTATATCGAGTGATAATCGAGTTTTATCGAGTCAAACTCGTTCTATATTGCGTTTATTGAGTTGAAAACTCGTTTCATTGAGTGAAACTCCTTTCCCCTAAAGCTCCTTCTCACACATTTTCAGCGCTGAATCAATCACCGCATCCATATCATAATATTTGTACTCGCCCAGTCTTCCTCCAAAAATAACCTTCCCTTCCTGCTCGGCCAATTTTCTGTATTCCGCATACAGCTTGCTATTCTTCTCATCATTCACCGGATAATAAGGCTCGTCCCCCGGTTTCCATTCAGAACTATACTCACGGCTTATGACGGTTTTGGGCTGCGTGCCGAACTCAAACCACTTATGCTCGATAATCCTGGTCCAGGGCGTCTCTGCATCCGTATAATTCACCGCCGCATTACCCTGGAAATTCGGTATATCAAGGACTTCATTTTCAAAACGGACAGAACGATACTCCAAATCGCCCAGCTTATAAGCATAAAAAGCATCGATAGCTCCTGTATATACTACCTTAGCCGCCAGTGCGTCATACGCTTCTCTTTTCTCCAGGTAATCTTCATTCAGGCGGACTTCTATCCCTTCTAACATATTGGCTACCATTTTAGTATATCCGCCCATGGGAATCCCCTGATAAAGAGCGTTGAAATAATTATTGTCAAATGTCAGCCGCACTGGAAGACGTTTAATGATAAAGGCGGGAAGCTGGTCGCAGGGGCGCCCCCATTGTTTCTCTGTATAGCCTTTTACCAGCTTTTCATATATATCAGTGCCAACCAGACTGATCGCCTGCTCTTCGAGATTTTTAGGTTCCGTAATACCTGCCTGTCTTTTTTGCTCTTCAATCTTGGTTGCCGCCTCCTGCGGCGTCACCACCCCCCACATTTTATTAAAGGTATACATATTGAAGGGCAGGGAATATAGCTCTCCGTGGTAATTGGCCACAGGAGAATTCGTGAAACGGTTGAATTCCGCGAACTGATTCACATACTCCCATACTCTTTTATTGTTGGTATGGAAAATATGCGCCCCGTATTTGTGCACATTAATTCCTTCTGTTTCTTCCGTAAACACATTGCCTGCAATGTTCGAACGCTTGTCAATCACTAAAATAGATTTCCCTGCTTTTTTTGCTTCATGTGCAAATACTGCACCGTAAAGTCCAGATGAATATTCT
>HHCFC01400__coassemble_1348_pt1 | contig 29816 bp, 25 predicted proteins | sample HHCFC01400__metabat2_high_PE_014 | metagenome-assembled genome bin HHCFC01400
TTCCCTGCTCCTGACGCTGGCTCTGCACGTATGGGCCGCAGCCGCCGTCCTTGTCAGGACCTTCGTCATGGATTAAACCTGTCTTCTCCAAAGTCCGGTAGATAATATCCACCGCACCTGCCACATATCTCTCCTGATCCGTGTCCTCAATTCTGAGCATAAAGGTCCCCCCTTCATGCTTGGCAATCAGATAGGCGTACAGCGCTGTTCTCAAATTTCCCACATGCATCCTTCCTGTAGGGCTAGGTGCAAATCTTGTCTTTACCTGACTCATAATTCTCTCTCCTGTAAATAATATTGTAGTCTATGATTTAAATCTGATCTGGCGTGACACGCTTAAGGCCAGCGCCATCTCTCCCATCAAAAACAAGATGGAGGTTCCCCCGTAACTGACAAAGGGCAGCGTGATTCCCGTAGTCGGAATCAGATTAATCACCACGGCAATATTCAGAACCACCTGAATGGCAATGTGGATAAAAATTCCCGAGGCAATCAGCGCTCCCAAAAGATCCGGCGCATTCTGGGCGATAAAGAAAAGCCGGTACAGCAAAAACACAAACAAAAGGATCAGCAGAGCCGCACCGAAGACTCCCAATTCCTCGCAGATAATGGAAAAAATCATATCATTCTGCGCCTCTGGCAAAGAGCCAAGCTTCTGGGTGCTTTTTCCAAGTCCTTTTCCAAAAAATCCTCCTGACCCAATGGCATACAAGGCCTGCATAACCTGATATCCCCCCAGGCTTGCGTAGGATTCAGGATCCAGCCATACCTGAATTCTCTGGATTCTGAAACTGCCTGTCTCATCCTGGAGACTGGCAAGAATCACCACCAGGATCGTTACAGCCACGGTTCCAATCCCTGCCCCCGCCACAAAAGGCAGCGTCTTGGGATGGGAGATAAAGATCAGCACCGCCGTTATCCCGGCGATAATCAGGGCCGTACTCAGATTCTGAGTAAATACGTAAGCACAGAACGATGGCAGTATACCAAAAGCAAACACAATCCCCGGCGCCCTTATCCCCTTCATCCTGTTTCCCATTTTTACAATCAGCACGGGAATAAACAGAATGATCGCCAGCTTGGCCAGCTCCGCCGACTGAAAGGACACAGGGCCAAAATAAATCCATCTTCTAGCTCCGTTGACCTCTCTTCCAATAAACCGGGTGGCAATCAGAAGCGCCACAGATACCCAGTACACCGGCGCCGCAAACTGTGCTAAAAAATGGTAATCAATCTGCGAACCCACCAGGGCCAGCAACAGGGCGCAGACGCTGATCACAGCCTGACGCCTGAAATAAGACATATCGTCCCCCTGGCTCTCCAGCATGGCCTCATAGGCGCTGGTACTGTAGAGCATTACAAGGCCAAAGCAAGTAAGAAGAATCACCGTGGCCAGCAGATTATAATCGAAATAATCCCTCTCAGCCAAAAAAGATCTGCTCAAAGGACTTCTCCCAGCCGAGCTGCGGGAGGCACTCTGCTCTTTTCGCTTCCCCCGTACCGGACGCAGATTTCCAGTTCTAACAGCCATATTCCACTTCCTTTATTTCGAATGATTTATTTTTATGTTTTGGTGTCCCTGTACCCGAAAACAACCGTCCTCAAGCACGTTCCAGTTATCATACCACATTTATCTGCATTTTTCCAGTATCTCTCACCTTTCTTTTTTCCAGTCATATGGTAATAACAAGAAATGCTTTTTATGAAAGGAGAATCTATGTCAGATTTATTCTGTTCAGAGTGTAACCATCCAAATTCTGCCTCCCGAAAACGTGTGGCGGAAATTTATCACCATATGGCCATGGCCAATGCACCTCTGGCAATGGGATACGTTCCCACCCAGGCATGGGAAACACCATTCCAGCCCTGTAAAGGGCTGTCTCTTGGAACGATTTTCCCCAGCCTTTGCTATCCATTCTGCGGGAAGGGAGGAAGATGCAAATGAATCGAAACAACTGTCAAAATATGGCCGGTTTTAACAGAGCCCGTCAGGGATTTGACATGTCATCCCCAGGCTCCCAGAACGCACAGACAGCCTGCCCCATGAGACAGCGGCAGGCTGCCCCGGATTTTTCTTCCGTTCCCACAGGCAGTCAGAGAAGACTCTTCTGCTATATAAATGAAATCAGCTTCGCCGTCTACGAGACCCTGCTCTTCCTGGATACGCATCCCTATGACCAGGATGCGCTTCAATATTTCAGAACCTGCAGCGCACTCCGGAATTATGCTCTTAAGGAATACGCAAAAGCCTACGGCCCTCTGACCATTGACACAGCCAATGATGCGCAGAGCAGCTCCTGGCAGTGGATGATGCAGCCGTGGCCCTGGGAAGGAGGTATGTCATAAATGTGGAATTATGAAAAACGATTGCAGTACCCGGTAAATATTACAAATCCCAATCCCAAAATTGCTCAGATTATCATGAGCCAGTACGGTGGCCCGGATGGAGAAATTGGCGCTTCCATGCGGTATCTCTCCCAGCGTTTTTCCGCACCGAACCGCACCTGCATGGCTGTGCTTACGGATGTGGGAACAGAGGAATTGGCCCATCTGGAAATGGTGGCCACGATTGTTCACCAGCTTACCCGCAACCTGACTCCTGAAGAAATTGCGAAATCTGGTTTTGCCAACTACTATGTGGACCATACAGTGGGAATCTGGCCTCAGTCCGCCGGCGGAGTGCCCTTTAATGCATGTGAATTCCAATCTACTGGAGATCCTCTGGCTGACCTGTTCGAGGATCTGGCGGCAGAGCAGAAAGCCCGGAAAACCTACGACAATATTCTGAGACTTGTAAAGGATCCTGAGGTGGCGGATCCTATCCGCTTCCTGCGGGCCAGGGAAATCGTACACTTCCAGCGCTTTGGTGAAGCCCTCCGCTCTGTCCAGGAGCAGTTGGACAGCAAGAATTTTTACGCCTTTAATCCCAGTTTTGACGCGCCTGTATCCTGCCCGCCCTGCGGAAACGGAAACGCCTCTTAAGAAGCGGCCGAAATCCAGGCTGCACTTATACAGTAAAAATAGGCTTTTTATCTCTATTTTTAATTTACAGGGAAATCTTTTTCAGCTATAATTTCTGGGTAATCAAAGCTTCATCCGCAGGTTCCTGGTTCAGGGGCCTCAGATGAAGCCAAAGGTAAGGAGCCTTGTTCTGAACAAATGAAATCAAAGATTATCTATCCCATTCAGCCTTTTTTTGTAATGAACACAGAGGAATATTACAAACATCCGGTCAGGGATTCCATAGGGGCCCATTTCTACCGTTTTCGGACGAAAAGCCGGCTAAAAAAAGAAAACGGAGCCGTGCCGGACGGTACGGCAGATATTATCTTCCGGTGTGACGCCAATCATCCCCAGGCCATTCTGGCCGGCGGGGTAAACAGCAAGGAACAAAATATCTTTGAGGCGGATACGGACTACTTTGGGATTCGGCTGCTGCCCGGAGCGCTGGAACAGCTCTGTGTAATTTCTGGAGGGGAATTGGGCGATCATCTGGTTGACTTTTCTGATGTGTCCCGCCAGCCAGCGGCCATCGAAAAAATATGCACACAACATTCCTTTGAAAATCAGATAGCTCTGTTTTTGAACGCATTTCCTGATTTTACGGAGCGCCAGGCTAAAACAAGGCAGGAAGAAATCTGCCTGGCCATTTTGGACTGTCTGTACCGCTTTGAGGGAAACTGTACTATGAGCCGGCTGGAAAATGAGCTTTGCTATTCCAGGCAGCATCTGTCCAGGGTCTTCAAAGGGTTTACTGGAATGGAGATCAAACAGCTCTCCATGATACTGCGTTTCCAGTCCTCTCTTCATAAGCTGAACCAGGGAGACGGCGGTTCCCTGGCTTCCCTTTCTGCTGCGAAGGGATATTATGATCAGGCCCATTTTCAGAAAGAATTCCTGAAATTTTCCGGCATTACACCGGCGCATTATCAGGCGCTGATTCGAGAATATCAGTACCAGAAAAGAATAAAATTAGTCTGAATCCTCAAAAGATGTTACATTTTTACAATAAAACTCCGGCATCAGAGGATAAACTGGTTTCAACGATTTGCAAGGGTGCAAATGCAGTGAAGATCTGCGTTTGCACCTTTTTCGTTTTCAGAAAACCCAGGCAATACAATTTTTACATAATGGAGGTATGAATATGAGTTATCCTGAATTTGAGAAAAAATATGATGCAGCCAGTCTTTATCCCGGTTTTATCAAGTCGGACGATGCACTGAAAGTGGAAACCCAGGAGGATGCGCTCCAGGCCAGAGACCTGCAGCTTAAGCATAACAACCAGTACCGGACAGCCGCCGCTCTTGCCATCGGGGCCGGAGATGTGGCGGTAAAGGCCGAGGGTGCGTACTGGTGGGATGTAAACGGCGTAAAACATCTGGATTTTATCGGTTCTGTAGGACCGGCTCTGCTGGGGCTTAACAATCCCTATGTGATTGAAAAAGTAAAAAAATACCTGGATGAACACCTGATCACCATGGATCCTCTGATGCTGCATCAGACCACTGCCGCTTTTTCCCACAACATGTCTCTGATTACCCCCTATCTTCCCCGCACCGTAATCTGCTGCGGCGGCGCCGAGGCAAATGAGACACTTCTTAAGATGGTAAAAATCGCGGCTTACCGCACTAAACAAGGGAAAAAGAGAATTCTTTCAACCATGAATTCCTTCCACGGAAAGACACAGGCTACCGTAAACCTGGGGGGAAAAGATAAATGGCGGATGTACCAGGGGGAACCCCTGCCTGGCTACTGCCACATCCCTTACGGAGACTGGAAAGCGGCTGAGGAAGAAATGAAAAAAGGCGACATTATCGCTTTCTTCTGCGAACCGATTCAGGGCGAGGGCGGAATCAACGTTCCTCCTGAAGATTATCTGCCGAAAATGCGTGAACTCTGCACTAAATATGACGTATACTTCTGTCTTGACGAAGTGCAGGCCGGCTCCTGCAGAACCGGTTATCTGTGGGCACACCAGTATTACGGCGACCTGGCACGGCCGGATGCCCTGAGCTTTGCCAAAGCCATGAGCGCAAGCCTCGTTCCAGTGGGCGGTGTGCTGGCTTCAGAGGAACTGTACATGGCGGCTTACGGAAGTGACGAGACAGCGTTCTTCCACACCGCCACCTATCAGGACAACCAGCTCTCTGGTATCTGCGCAATGGCGGCTCTGGAGTTTATGCTGGAGGCGGATGTGCCTGGCACCATCCGCAGAAACGCTCCCTACTTCTGGGATGGTCTTAAGAGATTAAAAGAAAAATATCCCGGCGTGATCAAAGATGTACGCGGACGCGGATATATGGTTGGCATTGAATACGGGCAGAACAAAAACGGCGACTATTATACCGTGGAGGTATGCAAGCATATGTCTGTGGTGGGACATGTAAGTACCATGTTTACCATAAACAACGATGCTGTCTGCAGAATTTATCCAAACTACTGGGCTACCCGTGAAGATTTCGACTGGGCTCTTGGCGCACTGGACAATGCCTGCGCTTACGTACTGGAAACAATGGGCGAATAAGATACCGGACAAAGGCGTCTGTGATTCTTCACAGGCGTCTTTTATCATTTATTCATATTTAAAAAGGAGAAGCGCTATGGAATTATCAAAAGTAGAAATCATCATATCATTGAGTAAATTCGAAGATCTCAGGCATGAACTCAGCAAACTCAACCTTTCCGGCGTTACCGTATACCAGGCCATCGGCTGCGGCACGCAGAAAGGAACGAAAGAATATGAAATCTCTGAAAATGTGGAGATTGAATTTCTTCCCAAGCAGGTTGTAATGCTGGTGGTAGAAAATAAGAATTTAGACCGTATCATTGATGCGATTGAGAAAGCTCTTTACACCGGCCACATTGGGGACGGCAAGATTATTGTCACCCCTGTATCCAATATCATCCGTGTCAGAACCGGAGAAGACGGTGTGGATGCTCTGAATTAGGAGGTCATGCGCATGAAAAAATTAGGCTTACCCTCTGTTGTTGCCACCGGTATGGGACTCATTGTGGCCACAAGCTGCCTTCTCAGCCTGGGCCAGGGCGCCGGCGGCGTTGGCGTCACGTTTATTATCGCAATGGCCATCGCCTGCCTTGTCAATATCTGCACCGCCCTCTCTAATGCGGAACTGAACGCCCTGATGCCCAATCTCACCGGAGGCCTGGCCCAGTATACTCTTACAAGCTACGGGCCCTTTATCTCTATTGTGACCGTGGTGGGAGCCACCATCGTCTGCAACGCTTTTACAGGCAGTGCGGAGTGCGCCATGTTCGGCGCCTCCGTCAACGCTGCTTTTGACACGCCTGTTCCCTCCGTTGTCTACAGTGTGGGGCTGATCGTAGTCCTTATGATTGTCAACCTAAACGGAGTAGATATGTTTGCGAAAATCCAGAATGTCGTCTCCTACGGCCTGGTCATCAGCCTGGTTCTAATGGGATTCATGGGGATTTTCGGCGTTGCCCCGGGAGAAAAGGTGAGCCAGAGCTGGGTGGTTTCCTCTGATTTCTCCGAGGTAGTCTCCATGGTGGGATTGGCCTTTTTCCTCTTTCTCGGTGCGGAATTCATTATTCCCATTGCCGGGAAGGTAAAAAACCCCAGAAGAAATGTTCCTCTTGGCATGGTTCTCTCCTTGTTAGTGGTTTTTCTGATGCAGGTAATTGTGGTGCTGGGAATGCACAATTACGTTCCCTGGGCAGAACTGTCAGCCTCTTCCTCGCCCCACATCCTTTTTGGCACGAATCTTTTAGGTACCACAGGAACCTTCTGGATGATCATCGTATCCGTTTTCGCAGTAGTCAGCACAGCCAACACGGTAATAAGCTCCATCCCCTTTATCTGTGCCGGCATGGCCAAAATAGGGCTCCTTCCTGAATTTTTCCTGAAGCAGAACAAAAAAGGGGCACCCTATATCGGCATCCTGATGATGGGCTCTGTTATGATTCTTGTGAACTGTACGGGGCTTACCACCTCCTCCCAGATTTCTTTTTATATTCTGGCCGGCTGCATTTTCTGGATGATCTCTTACATCATCACAAATATAAACGTACTCATACTCAGAAAACGTATGCCAAAAGCGCCAAGAACCTTTAAGGTTCCGGGAGGAATTCTTATTCCGCTGATCGGCATCATGGGCAATATCTTTATGATCCTACATATTGACGGTGATCCCGCCGTGGCTTCAGCTATTTATAAAATCTGTGCCGCCCTCTATATCTTGATCGGACTGTACGCCGCCTTGTGGGTGAAATTTGTTCTTAAAAAGAAATTCTTCGCCCCAAGCCCTCTGCATGAGGTAATGGCTATGGAGAATGAACTGTATCTGATCGTCCGAAGGAAAAAGCGTTCCGCCCTTTCATAATTTCGGTCAGTCCCTGACAGCCTCTCCGATTCCCTCGCTGAAGGTGGGATGGGGATAGATCACCCTTCCCAGGTCTTCCAGCGTCTGCCGGTTTACAACCGCCGCTGAAAATTGGCTGATCATATCCGTAGCCCGGGCACACATCATCTGTGCCCCCAGGATGCGGCGGCTCTCTTTTTCAGCAACCACTTTGATGAAGCCCCGGTCCTCTCCAGAAAGAACGGTCTTCCCATTGGCTGACATGGGATACTTCTTTACCAGCACTTCCAGGCCCTGTTTTTTGGCCGCATCCTGGGTCAGGCCTGTACAGGCGATCTCCGGATCCGTGTACACACAGCCGGGTATACAGGAAAGCTCCAGCAGCGGCGGTTTTCCCGCCATATGGCGAACCGCATTGACTGCCTGGGCAGACGCAGCATGGGCCAGCATACTGCCCCCCGTTACGTCTCCCGCTCCATAGATGCCCCTGACACTGGTTTCTCCGTTCTCATCTGTGAGAATCCTGCCGCCCTCTGTTTCTATTTCAAAAGAATCTTCAAATAATCCTTCTGCGGCAGGGCGCCTCCCGGCTGCCAGAAGGATTCCCTCAGAAACTGCTTCTTTTCTCTCTTCTTTCTCCTGGTAAGTGCAGATCAGATTTCCCTGGGGCCCTTGCTTTATCTCTTCCACTTTAGCTCCCGTATGGATCTCCACGCCCCTTTTCTTGAGAATCATTTTCAAATTCTGAGAAATCTCACGATCCATGTTTCCGAGAATGCGGTCCATAAATTCAAGAACCGTCACCTGGCATCCCAAATCGCTGTAAATGCTGGCAAACTCCATGCCGATCACTCCGCCGCCAATGATGGTCAGTCTCGGAAAAATTTCCTCGCTGTCCAAGATCTCGCTGCTGGTAAGGACATTTTTTAAATTCCACCCTGGAATCTTGGGAACGGCTGTTTTTGACCCAGTGGCAATCAGTATCTTCTCTGCGAAAATTTTCCTCTCTCCTTCTTCCTTTACCAGTACCGTGTGTCGGTCTAAAATACTTCCTGTACCAGAGATGACCTGAACCTTATTCTTTTTCATAAGCATGGCAATCCCTTCCTGAAGCTGATGGATGACCTCCCGCTTATGCTCCTGAAGCATTCCCATGTGTATCTTTAGTTCTCCGCCGAAAATCCCTTTTTCTTTCTCCCTCTGCGCCTTTGCGTAAAGAGAGGCGCCGTGCAGAATGGTTTTGGTGGGAATGCAGCCCCTCTGCAGACAGGTTCCCCCTAGTGTGTCTTTCTCTATCAAGGCCGTTTTGATTCCCTGCTTTGCCGCTTCTATAGCCGCCGTATATCCTGCCGGCCCTCCGCCTATGATAACCAGTTCAAATCTCTCTTCCATTAAATCCATCCTCTCTTGGCATCCGCCCCGGACTCCTGCTGCAGCTCTTTCATAATCTCTGCCGGGTTATATGGCCGTCCTCTCCACCGTCCTTCAAACCGTTCCGGGAGGGCGCTGTCCATAGCGTCTGTATACATTTTCAAATCCTCGATAATTCCCTGAGACACCCGAACCTGAAGCTGTACATTTCCCCAGGGAAAATGATGTTCCCATTGATCCTGAAAAGAAATTTTCTGCCCATACTTCCACTCCCAGGATGAAAACTTCTCTTCCAGTCTTCCAATTTCCTCCCAATCCATCCGGCTCCCGGAAAAGTCCTCTCTGCCGCATCCGTATACTTCTTCAAAAGCTTTCAGCAGAGCCTCCGAAAGAGAGGGAACCGTGATCTCCTTTTTCAGTGCCTTCAGATTTACCGTCCTGGCCTTAACCGACTGGACTCCATTGGATTTTAGCTTTTCTCCAGATACACAGAGGTACGTCTCCATCTGCTTTTTGTCCGTGTCCACCAGGAGTGTACCGTGATGGTAACAGAAATCACCGGACTGATAAAAGGCATTGCCTGAAAATTTCCGCCCGTCTATGGTCAGGTCATTGCGGCCGCTTTTTTCCGCCTCTAATCCCAGAGCTCTGACAGCCTGAAGGATGACCTCCAGTTGTTTGGCCACGTTGTAATTTTCCCTTCGGAGGCAAAAAGTGAAATTCAAATTTCCCAGATCATGAAATACGGCGCCGCCGCCGGAGAGGCGGCGGACCAGATATCCGCCGTCCTCTTCCAGTTTCTCCACCTGGCATTCTTTCCAGCAGTTTTGGTTTCTGCCGATCACGACCGTCTTTTGGTTCTGCCACAGAAACAGAATACATTCTTCCCGCATTGTATGGAAAGTCAGGTATTCCTCAATGGCCAGATTCCTGTATGGATTAAGATTATCAGTCACATACGCAGTGAGTTTACGGATCATTTTTCTTCCTCATATCGGACATGCTTTTCGCTGTCTTACTGTGCTTTTGTTTCCGGAAAATTGTACCTGAGGACAGGCTTTCTGGCCGCCTGCACCTCGTCCGGCCGCTTTATGCCGGAATGGTGGGGAGATGACAGGATTTCCTGGGGCTCTCTCTGCCCTCTTTCCCATATTACCCTAAATGCTTCTATAGCCTGATCCAAGGTTTCTCTGCTCTCTGTCTCTGTAGGCTCTACCATAAGAGCCTCATGGACAATCAGAGGAAAATACATGGTAGGCGGATGGATCCCATAATCCTGCAGCGCTTTGGCAATATCTACAGCCGCCACTCCTTTTTCACGCTTCAGCCTCTCCGCTGATATGACAAATTCATGCATACACGGCTGGGGATATGCCATAGGATAGAGATCCTTCAGCTTCTGCATCATATAATTTGCGTTTAAAACCGCATTCTGTGCCGCCTGAGGAACGCCCTCCCGCCCCAGCATAAGCAAATACGTCAGAGACTTTACAACCACCAGGAAATTTCCGTAAAAGGCTTTGACCGAGCCGATAGACTGGCTGGGAGCCTGCAGCGTCAGACCTGTTTCTCCGGGCTGCGGCTGCAGACCCGGAAGGAATTCTTTCAGAAAAGACTTGCATCCCACCGGCCCGCTTCCCGGACCTCCTCCCCCGTGGGGAGCCGCAAAGGTCTTGTGAAGGTTTAAATGTACCACGTCAAACCCCATATCTCCCGGACGGGCAATTCCCATTACCGCATTGAGGTTGGCTCCGTCATAATATGTAAGCCCTCCCGCCTCATGGACAATGGAAGTTATCTCAAGAATATTTTTGTCAAAAAGCCCCACGGTATTAGGATTGGTGAGCATCAGGCCAGCAGTGTCCTCACCCACAGCCTCCCGAAGCTTTTCCAGATCCACGCACCCGTCCTTTCCGGAAGGAATATTTACCACCTGAAATCCAGCCATTACAGCGCTTGCCGGATTCGTCCCGTGAGCGGAATCCGGGACAATAATCTTTTTTCTCCCGGCATCTTTCCTGCTTTCATGGTAGGCTTTGATCAGCAGAAGGCCTGTAAATTCCCCGTGAGCCCCGGCTGCCGGCTGGAACGTCATATCGTCCATCCCTGTAATCTCGCACAAGAGGTTCCTGGCCTTGTCCAGTACCTCCAGACAGCCCTGCACCGTCTCCACAGGCTGCAGGGGATGAATTTCCGTAAACTGGGGCAAAGCGGCAGTCGCCTCATCAATCTTTGGATTATATTTCATCGTACAGGAGCCTAAGGGATAAAAGCCATGGTTGACTCCGTATACCTGCTTTGCCAGTTCTGTATAATGACGGCTGATTTCATTCTCACATACCTGCGGCAGGCGAAGTTTCTCCCGCCGTCCCGGCGTCTCCAGAGAAACCTCCGGCACATCGCATTCAGGAAGAATGGTGCATCTTTGTCCTTGGCCTCCACGTTCAAAAATCAGTTTCACTGCTTCCTCACCTCCTTAACGATCTGTGCCGCCTGATCCATTTCATCCTTAGTGTTCTTCTCCGTAGCGCACCAGAGTATCTCCCTGCTGCTTAATGGAAGCCCTCCTAAAATCCCTTTTGCTTCAAGGGCACCCAGAATCCTCTCTGACGGAAGGTCTGAAACGGTCACAAACTCATGGAAGAAAGGCTGCGGGTATTTTAAAGACAAGCCTGCTTCCTCTAAAACCTTCTGCAGATAATGTGCCTTAGAACTGCACAATTTTGCCGCCTGTGTAAGCCCTTCCGCTCCCATTGCCGCCAGATACACACTGGCAGTCAGGGCACAGAGCGCCTGATTGGAACAGATATTGCTTCCCGCTTTCTCCCTTCTGATATGCTGCTCCCTGGCCTGCAGTGTCAGAACGAAGGCCCTGCTGCCTTCTGCATCTTTTGTCTCACCCACAATTCTTCCGGGCATCTTCCTCACCATTTGGCCTTTTGCAGCCATAAAGCCCAGGTAAGGCCCCCCAAAGGATAAGCCAAGCCCCAAAGGCTGTCCCTCTCCCACGGCGACGTCCGCGCCGCACTCTCCCGGCGTCTCAAGAATTGCCAGGGCTATTGGATTGCAGCTCATAATAAATTTTGCGCCGGCCTCATGGGTAATCTCTCCGAGAAGGCGCGCGTCCTCTATATTCCCGTAAAAATTTGGATACTGCATCAGAAAGCAGGCTGTCTCACCGGAAATTTCCCGGCGCAGAGCCTCTGTGTCCGTAATACCGTTTTTGTCAGGAATCACTGTCAGTTCCATATTATTTCCAAAACAGTAAGTCTTTACCGTCTGGATTACCTGAGGATTTACCGCTCCCGATATGCAGACCTTGTTCTTTTTCCTGTCTCTGCACATAGCCGCAGCCTCCGCAGCGGCACAGGCTCCATCATAGACAGACGCATTGGAAGCCTCCATGCCGGTAAGCTGGCAGATCATTGTCTGATATTCAAAAATAGACTGCAGAAGTCCCTGGCTGATTTCCGCCTGATAAGGCGTGTAAGCCGTCACGAACTCTTCTTTGCTGACCACACTTTTTACAATGGCCGGTATGTAGTGGCTGTAGGCTCCCGCTCCCCTGAATATGTGCCGGAACCGCCTGTTTTTTTCTGCGATCTCTTCCATGCAGGCGGAGGCTTCCAGTTCGGACATGCCTTCTGGAAGATGCAGGCTTTTTACCCTGACCTCTTCCGGAATCTGTGCAAAGAGCGCATCGAAATTATCATATCCTGCTTCCTTTAGCATTCTCTGCTGTTCCTGCCAGGAATTCGGCAAAAAAGATCCCATTCTACTCTCCCTCACTCTCGTAAAAACGGATGTATTCCTCCGCTGTCAAAAGCTCCTGCTTTTCTGTAATATTTTCCACTCTGACCAGCCATGCGTCATAAGGCGCTTCGTTCATTTTCTCCGGTGCGTCCAGAAGTTCTTCATTGACCTCGGCTACCATGCCTGTAACCGGGGAATAAACGTCTGAAACGGCTTTTACAGATTCCACATCGGCAAAAGATTCTCCCACTGTCACCTCATCTCCCTCTTCTGGCAGATTTACGAATACCAGGTCTCCCAAAGCATCCTGCGCATAGTCCGTCAGCCCTACCAGGGCCGTGTTCTCATCTAAAAATTTTACCCACTCATGGGATTTGCTGTACAAAAGATCTGTTGGATGGTTCATAATATATTCCTCTCTTTCAATTTATTTTTTTCGTTTATAAAAGGGGATAGCCGTCACCACTGATGCCACTTTCCGACCTCTTACATCCACTTCCACCTCAGCTCCTAGGACTGCGTATTCCCTGGGAACCATGGCCATAGCCACTGCCTGCTTCAGATAGGGGCAGAAGGTGCCTGAGGTAGTAACGCCGATTTTCTGCTCTCCGGCCCATACATCCAGGTTTTCCCGAAGAATCCCCCGCCCTGCAGCCCGCAGTCCGACCCGTCTCATCTGAGGTTCTCCCTTTTCCTCCAGGGCCGTCTTCCCTATAAAATCTTTCTTTTTCATTTTCACGAACGGCCGCAGTCCCGCCTCCAGCGGTGTCCGCTCATCATTCAGCTCATGGCCGTACAAGGGCATAGCCGCTTCCAGCCTCAAAGTGTCTCTGGCTCCCAGGCCGCAGCAGATAAGTCCATCTTCTTTCCCTGTCTCCAGCAAGAGCTGCCAGAGGTTTGGCGCATCTTGGGCAGAAACATAGAACTCAAATCCGTCCTCCCCTGTATATCCTGTCTTTGATATAATACAGGGGATCTCACGAATCCGGCCTTCAAATCTGGCGCTGTAATAGTTCTGCGGTATCTCTTTTTCTGACACCAGCCTGGATAAAATTTCACTCGCCTTTGGCCCCTGCAGGGCGATCTGGGCGATTTCATCCGAGATATCGGTAAATACCGCATCTCCAAAAGCATGTTTCTTCATCCAGTCAAAGTCCTTCTCCCGGTTGGCTGCGTTTACCACGATAAAATAATGGTTTTCTTTTACCTTATACACAATAAGGTCGTCCACCACGCCTCCTTGTTCATTGCACATAGGGCTGTATCTGGCCTGTCCGTCATACATATCTGAATAATCATTGGTGAGCAGATAATTCAGGTTGTCCAGGGCATCTTTGCCTTGGCAGAGAATCTCCCCCATGTGTGAGACGTCAAAAAGACCGCAGGCTTCTCTCACAGCCATATGCTCCTTTATCACCCCTGCCTCATACTGCACCGGCAGCAGATACCCTGCGAAAGGGACTATTTTCCCCCCGTTCTTCACATGCATTTCATACAGCGGCGTCTTCTTTTCCACGAAAGTTCCTCCTCTCATTTCTATTTTGGATACTGCGCATACTTAAAAGATTCCTTGATATTTTTCTGGAAAGCGCAACGTTCCGAAGTTTTCTTTACAATCAAAAAACGCACAAAATATACGTACTGTAAAAGCAGTACTATACATCCTGTGCGTCTCTGTCTTCTGTACCTGAAAGATTTCTCCTTCTCTCTAAGAGAAAGATTTACTTCTTCGGCGCTTATTGTCTTTCCAGAGTGTCGTCCGAACTTGGTCCTTCTGCCTGAGAGTTTGCTGCGGCTTCCCCTTCGGCGCTCCCTAAATGCATTTTATCAGCTCCAGTCCCTTTCCCTTTGGCCTGTCACACTGAAATACATCCTGAAGTCTCTCCCAAATTCATCACCCGACTATTAAGTTATAAAAATCATAACCTTTTTCTTAGCTTTTGTCAAGATTCAATTAATTTGTCTCTCTAACTGTGAAAATAATCGCTGCTGTTCTTACTAAAGTCCCATTTTTCCCATAATTCCCTCTGCGTCCACCCCCGGATGAGTCAGATATAATCGGCAGATCTGCTCTGCCAATTCCTTTGAGATTTTATTTCTCTCAGCGATTTCATCAACTGTTTTCCCCTTGGAAATATCTCTGATCGTCCGCTCAATAATCAGTTTGATATTTTCAGGTATTTTCTCAGAATCTTCTGCTGCCTTCACCTTTGGATTTTTGTCATTGGGAATCTGATATTTTTTTACATGCATAGAACCGTCCTTCTCTATCTCGATCACCGCCATCGTCACAGGCTGGCTAAATCTTCTGGGCCCGCAGCTCCCAGGATTCAGCATGAGTCTTTGCCCCTCCCATTTTTCCTCATACTTATGGGAATGTCCGTAAATCACAAGATCTGCCCCTCTCAGATCCGCCGGGATCTGTTTTTTATTATGTACCATGAAGATCTTTATCCCCTGCACTTCTACCCGCAATGTCTCAGGAAGATACTCTGCCCACTCTTTATCATTATTGCCCCTGACTGCGTAAACAGGGGCAATCTCCCCCAGCCGGTCAAGGATATCTTTTCTGTTAATATCGCCTCCGTGAAGGATTCTGTCGCAGCCCTGCAGGATCTCCAAAACTTCTTCCCTGAGAAGTCCATGCGTATCGGAAAGTACTCCTATTTTGTATTTTTTCATATGCTTCTCCTGTTTTGTCACTGTTCACTCGTGTCTCGTAAACAGTAACATTTGCGGGCTCATTTAAAGTTTTGCTGCGCAAAAGCAGCCCGCTCACACCTGAATCATGTTTTCATGCACAAAAATTTAATTTAGTATTTCAGTTGATTTTTCAAATGAAAGTGCTATAATATTTCGTGACGGAAGCATAGCTCAGCCGGGATGAGCGTTCGCCTCACACGCGAAAGGTCAGGAGTTCGAGCCTCCTTGCTTCCATTTTGGGGATATAGCTCAGTTGGGAGAGCGATACGTTCGCAACGTATAGGTCAGGGGTTCGAGTCCCCCTATCTCCACTTAAAAACTTTCAGGAATAAAAGCTGATCCGAACTCTAAGAGGAGTTCGGATTTTGTATTTTCTGCCAGCTTTTTCTCTTCTTGAAAACTATGTTTTTCGTAATATGAAAACGAATCCTGCAGCGCAGTTTCCTATAGAGTAAACTTACATGCCTGCTGGCGCAGGCACCGCCCCGCATAAAAGCCACGGATTGCTCCGCGCCTTTGGCTATTATAGTAAAAAAAGCCTTGAAAAATCAAGGCTCTCTCAAGCTGGAAATGGGACTTGAACCCACGACCTACGCATTACGAATGCGTCGCTCTACCGACTGAGCTAATCCAGCATCTCGGCTGATAAATTCAGCCGACTCATTTATTATATATACTTTTATGGTATTTGGCAAGCACTTTTTTCTTTTTTTCTATAAAAGCGTAAAAGCCCATCCCGCTCATCCCTGATGGCTGTTACATAAAATCTGCTGGTCCTCCACCTTTTCACAAAGCTCCTTCAGAGCTGACGCAAGAATATCTGTAATCTTTCCATATAAACAGTAGTCCGCCTCTTTATCCGCATAATGAGGAGTTCCATGAATCAGTACCACCTTATCGCCATGGAAGTACTTCATAAACTGCTGGACCATCTCTGTTCTCATATCACTTCCCAGAATCAAAAGAGTATCCGCCTTAGATACCTCATCCGCCGCCCGGGTTGTCAGGCCGATTTCCACCATCTCTCCCAGAAGGGTAACTCCCGGATGAATGGGAACCCCACATTTCTCACAGAGGGGAACCTTCCCTTTTTTCATATAATCGATGGAGTAAATCCGTCCGCATCTGGGGCAGTGATTATTGTCATAGATATTTCCGTGAAGATTATATACATTCTGACAGCCGGCCCTTTTATCCAGGTTGAATAGCTGCCTTGTGATTATACATTTCAAAATCCCCATTTCTTCCAAGGCCGCCAGGGCGTAGTAGGCTTTTCCAGGTTCTTTCTCCTGCGCCAGCACCTCTTCCCTGTAAAACTCATAAAACTGCTCTGATCTGGTGGAAAAAAACTGGGCGCTGAACACTTCCTCGGGAGAATACCCATACTTCAGCTCAATCTCATAGGCGGTTTTCATATCCCGCATTGAATCAATTCCATCTTCCACGATCATCTCACGCCCGGTCAGGCATACTAAATAATTGCTGTTATGTAAAATTTCTGCCAAACTAAAATGTCCCATAACATACACCTCCTTTTTCGGAATATGTTTATTTTGAGAGGATGACATTCCTTAACCGTTTGGGTGAACATAACCAAACTTTTTATTTTATGAAGGAGTCGATGGCCTTGCTTAACTCCTGAACTGCCTCCATATCCCCCGTTTCCACGGCATCTACCAGACAGTGCTGAATATGGTCCTGGAGGATGACTTTGCCTGTATTGTTGATAGCTGCCTTTACAGCTGAAAGCTGAATCAGCACTTCACTGCAGTCCCTTCCATCCTCCACCATATGCTTAATTGACTGCAGATGCCCAATCACTCTCGCAAGACGGTTCAATACCGCTTTCGTATTCGTATGAGTGTGCGTGTGTGAATGGGAGTGGGTATGCTCATATACAGTTCCGTCCTCTCTTTTATGTACATGAATATGCTCCTGCTCCTTATTTCCATTCGCCATTTACGATTTCTTCGCTCCTTTCCGTCCTGTGACTGGGCCCTGCAGCTCTCATTACTTCTTATCCGATGCTTTCTTTGCGCTTCTCTTAGCCCTTTTCACAGGCTTCTTTGCCTCCGCCGCATCTTTCTTGGAAACTTCCTTTTCGGGAACCGCCATAGTTTCCTGTACAGGAGCTTCTTTGCCGGCTGGTTCCGCTGCGGTCTCTTTTACAGGCGCCTCTTTAATTTCTGCTCCTTTGTCTTCTTTGGAAGGCACAGCTTCCTCTACAGTCTCTGCCTGTGAAACTTCAGCTTCCTCAGCGGCAGAAGATGCCTTCTTGCCGGAAGCTGCTTTCCTGGTCCGTCGGGTTTTAACCGTCTTTGCTGTCTCTTCCTCTTCTGTGCGGGTACATTTGAAAATGGAAATTCCCATAGGCGGAACAAGAACATGGATGGAGTTCTCCCTCTCATCGCATTCGCTCTTCTTTGACACCTTTACTCTGGGATTCGTATTTCCATCGCCGCCGAACTCAGCGCTGTCACTGTTGAAAATCTCTTTGTATTTCCCGCTGTAGGGAACGCCGATCTTATGGTTCTCGTATACCAAAGGTGAGAAGTTGCATACTACCAGCAGATCTTCTTCCTGAACCTTTCCCCTTCTCATAAACACCAGCATATTTTCATCGGCAGAGATATTATTAATCCATTCAAACCCTACCGGATCATAATCCCTGCAGTACATAGCAGGATGCTTTTTATAAAAGGCAATTAAGGCCTTCACATAAGCCTGAAGCTGCTGATGCTCTTTTCCCTCCAGAGCTTCCCACTCCAGCTCTCCTTCTTCGTTCCACTCAGAAAACTGCGCAAAATCCTGTCCCATAAAGAGAAGCTTTTTCCCCGGGTGGGCCGCCATAAATCCGTAAGCCGCCCGCAGATTGGCAAATTTCATCTTTTTCTTGCCGGGCATCTTGCCGATCATAGAACTCTTTCCATGAACCACCTCATCGTGAGAAAGAGTCAGGATAAAGTTCTCGCTGTATGCGTAGATCATGCTGAAGGTAAGTTCTCCATGGTGATGGGAACGGAAAATGGGATCCAACTGCATATAACCCAGGAAATCATTCATCCATCCCATATTCCATTTATAATCAAAGCCCAGCCCGTCGTCTTCCACCGAGGTGGTAATCTTCGGCCATGCGGAGGACTCTTCCGCAATCAGCAGAGCACCGTCCTTATCTTTCTTAAAGATAGAATTCAGATGCTTCAAAAGCTCCACTGCTTCCAGATTTTCGTTTCCCCCGTAGATATTCGCCACCCATTCGCCGTCGTTTTTCCCGTAATCCAGATACAGCATAGAAGCCACTGCATCCATACGGATTCCGTCGGCGTGATAAACATTCTTCCAAAACAGGGCGTTTGCAATCAGGAAGTTCTTAACCTCAGGTCTTCCGTAATTGTAAATCAACGTCCCCCAATGGGGATGGGTTCCCTTTCTCGGATCCAGGTGTTCATAGAGACAGGTGCCGTCAAAAGCAGCCAGGCCGTGGGTATCCCTGGGAAAATGGGCCGGAACCCAGTCCAGGATCACTCCGATCCCCTGATTGTGCATATAGTTCATAAAATACATAAAGTCGTCCGGTGTGCCGTATCTGGACGTGGGAGCATAGTAGCCCGTAACCTGATATCCCCAGGAGCCGTCAAAGGGATGCTCCATCACCGGCATCAGTTCCACATGGGTATATCCCATCTCTTTTATGTACTCAGCCACCATAGGCGCCAGCTCCCGGTAATTATAAAAGGTTCTGCCGTCCTGGGGTTTTCTCCAAGAGCCCAGGTGCATCTCATACACATACATGGGAGCTTCTTTTGTATCTGATTTTTTCCTATCCTCCATCCATTTCTGGTCCGTCCACTGGAACTTAGACAGATCTGCCACGACAGAAGCTGTATTCGGCCTTAACTCCGCCGCATTGGCGTAGGGATCCGCCTTCAAGTATGTAAGACCTCCCTTTGCTTTTAGCTCATACTTATAAAGAGTGCCTGCTTCCAGTCCGGGAATAAAAATCTCAAAAATCCCGGAATCCCAGAGTCTTCGCATCATGTGGCGGCGTCCGTCCCACAGATTGAAGTCGCCGACTACGCTGACCCTCATAGCGTTAGGCGCCCAGACCGCAAAATACACTCCCTCCACGCCGTGAATGGTCATGGGGTGCGCACCCAGCTTTTCATATATGTTGTAGCAGATTCCTGCATTGAATTTCTTCGTGTCCTTCTCCGTAATCTGAGGCGCAAAACTATACGGATCCGCGAATTCCTGCTCAGCCCCATTTTCAAAGGTCACGACATATGTGTAAGACGGAATCCGTTTTCCCGGAACTAAAACCGAGAAGAACCCCGCCTCATCTTCCAGATCCATAGGATAAGTTTTTTTACCGCCCTTTATCTTCACAGAGATCTCTTTTGCCCCCGGAACAAACGCCTGTATCATTACACCTTCTTCGGTCAGATGCGGTCCTAAAAGATCATGGGGATGATCTTCTTCGGAATATACAATCGCCTCCACACCAGCCCAATCCATCATCTTATACAACTTCTCATCCATATGGTAACCCTCCCAAGGCTTTAATTTTGATATGAATATAGTTTATCATTTTATTCAAACAATGACAAGAATAAGTGGTAAATTAACTAAAAAAAACGCTGCAATTTGGCAATACCTGCAGAAGGCACAGCGAAATTACAGCGAAAAAACCATTTCACTTTCCAATTTTTATCTATTTTTCACCAATTCCGTGAATGAAAAGCCCGCTCCTTAATTTAGGCTCAAACCAGGTGGATTTCGGCGGCATCAGAAGGCCTGCATCCGCTACCCGGAACAGTTCATAGATGGATGTGGGGTACATGGCGAAAGCCGCCCCGCCCTCCTCATCTACCTTCTTTTTTAATTCCTGCATCCCCCTGATTCCCCCTATAAATTCAATTCGGGGATCTGTTTTGGGATCCTGTATTCCAAAAATAGGCTCAAGAATTTCTTCCTGCAGCAATGACACATCCAGTCCCGACACAGGATCCTGGCCAGGCTTTGTATTTCTGAATTTCAGGGTGTACCATTTGCCGGCCAGATACAGGGTCATACAGCCTTTCTGCAGAGGTTTCACAAGAGCCGGACATGGCCGGATCTCACAGCTTTCCTCCAGCGCTTTTAAAATTTCTTCCGCAGACTTCCCGTTCAAGTCTTTTACGATCCGGTTGTAATCCATAATCATCAGTTCTTCAGCCGGAAACAGAATAGACAGAAAGTACTGATATTCCTCCGTCCCGTCAAAGCCTTGATGCCTGGCTCGGCGTTTTAATCCCACCTTTACCGCCGAAGCCGCCCGGTGATGGCCATCCGCTATATAAATCTGATTGATTTTCAAAAAGGCTTCCCGGATCTCTTCAACTTTCTTTTTTTCTGAGATCACCCATCCCCTGTGGAGTACTCCGTCAGAGGCCTGGAAAGCAAAGAGAGGCTCTTCCTCCTTTGTCTCTCGGATGATTTCAGAAATAATTTCATCTCCCCGGTAGGCCAGAAAGATCGGCCCTGTCTGTGCGTCACAAGCATCTACGTGACGTATCCGGTCTTCTTCCTTTTCCGGCCTGGTATTTTCGTGTTTTTTTATAATGCCGCCTAAATAATCGTCTATGGAAGCGCAGGCTACGATCCCGGTCTGGGCCCTGCCCTCCATGGTCAGCTCATATATATAATACGCAGGCTCTCTCTCCTGTATGTAAATTCCCTTCTCGACCTGTTCCCAAAGCATATCATGGGCTTTCTGGTATACCTTCTCAGAATACATATCCTCAGAAGGAGCAAACTGTGTCTCTGGACGGTCAATATTCAGAAAGGATAATTCATCTTTTTTCGCCTCGGCAGCCGCCTCCGCCCTGCTGTAGACATCATAGGGAAGGGCCGCCACCCGTGACGCCAGCTCAGGAAGCGGGCGTATACAGCGAAAAGGTTTTATATCTGCCATTCATTCCTCCCCTATTGTTTCACAATATTGCGTACTTTTATTACATCCTCGATGGCTTCCAGCCTGCTTAAAATTTCCGGATCCGCTTTTTCATCCAGGTCAATGAGCGTGTACGCATAAGCTCCTTTACTTGTATTGCTCATGTTTCGGATGTTGGTATCAGAAAGAATCTCAGCAAACCGGCTGATCATCTTTTTAACATTCCTGTGGTAAATGGCGATTCTGCCCGGCGCCGTACATTTTCCCAGATCGCAGTTGGGATAATTGACTGAATTGCGGATATTTCCGTGTTCCAGAAAATTCTTCAGCTCATTCACTGCCATGGCGGCGCAGTTATCCTCAGACTCCGCAGTGGAGGCTCCCAGATGGGGCGTGGCGATCACACCTGGTTTTCCCGCCGTGACGGCGTTTGGAAAATCTGTCACATAGCGATGCACCTTCCCAGCCTCTATAGCAGAAAGCACCGCTTCCTCATCCACCAGAAGATCCCTGGAATAGTTTACAATCACTACTCCTGGCTTCATCATTTCCAGCGCTTTGGCATCGATCATATGTCTGGTGGAGTCTGTCAAAGGCACATGGATGGTGATATAATCGCACTTCCGGTAAATTTCTTCCACATCGCTGATGTGATGGATATTTCGTGAAAGGTTCCAGGCCGCTTCTACAGAAATATAAGGATCGAATCCATATACGTCCATTCCGAAATGGTAGGCCGCATTCGCCACCTGGACGCCGATGGCACCCAGTCCGATAATCCCCAGCTTTTTCCCCAAAAGCTCGCTTCCCGCAAAACGCTTCTTTTCTTTTTCTGTCTTCTTAGCCACCTCCGGGTCCCCTTCTCTGGAGGCTGCCCAGTTTGCTCCGCCGATGATATCCCTGGCAGCCAGAAGCATACCGGCAAATACCAGCTCCTTTACTCCGTTGGCATTTGCCCCCGGCGTGTTGAATACCACAATGCCCTTCTGGGAACATTCCTCCAGGGGAATATTATTCACTCCGGCACCGGCCCTGGCAATGGCCAGCAGCTTGTCAGGAAGCTCCGCCTGATGAAGGTCCGCACTGCGTACCAGCAGCGCATGGGCCTCCTGAACATTGTCGGTTTTCACATATTTCTCTGTGAAATTGCTGATCCCAACCTCCGATATCTGGTTCATACACATATACCGGTACATCACATATTCTCCTCTTCAAATTTTTTCATAAACTCCACAAGCTTCTTAACGCCCTCCATAGGCATGGCGTTATAAATACTTGCCCTCATTCCGCCCACTGTGCGGTGTCCCTTCAGATTTACCAATCCTTCCATAGAGGATTCCTTCACAAATTTAGCATCCAGCTCCTTATTGCCGGTGATGAAAGGAACATTCATCAGGGAGCGGTCTTCTTTTACAACGGTTCCTGAGAACATTTTGCTCTGATCCAGAAAATCATACAGAACCGCAGCCTTCTTCTCATTCCTTTCTTTCATGGCTTCCAGACCGCCCTGCTTTTTGATCCATTCAAAGACCTTGCCGCACATGTAAATACAGTAACAGTTCGGCGTATTATACATAGATCCGGCGTCCGCATGGGTCTTATACTTCATCATGGTAGGAGTAAAAGGAAGCACATCGTCTGTGATGAGATCTTCCCTGACTACTGCGATCACCATGCCTGCCGGTCCGATATTTTTCTGGACGCCGCCGTATAAAATCCCGTACTTTGTAATGTCCATAGGCTCGGAGAGGAAGCAGGAGGAAACGTCTGAAACCAGAAGTTTTCCCTTGGTATCAGGAAGCTTTTTATATTTCGTGCCGTAGATTGTATTATTTTCGCATATATAGACGTAATCCGCTTCCGGACTCACAGGAAGGTCGCTGCAGTCTGGAATATAAGAAAAGGTTTTGTCTTCACTGGAGGCAATTTTGTTTGCTTTCCCGTATTTTGAAGCCTCCTGCCATGCCTTTTTGGCCCACTGGCCGGTGACAATATAATCTGCCACCCGGTTTTTCATTAAATTCATTGGAATCATGGCAAACTGAAGGCTTGCGCCTCCCTGAAGGAACAGTACCTTATACTCTGAGGGAATTCCCGCTAATTCTCTGAAATCCGCCTCCGTTTTCTCAATAATCGACTCAAACATTTTGGAGCGGTGGCTCATCTCCATTACGGACATGCCGCATCCTCTATAATCCAGCATTTCTTCCTGGGCTTCTTTCAGCACCTCTTCCGGCAGGACGGCCGGACCTGCCGAAAAATTATATACTCTGCTCACAGTTCTCTCCTCCTTTATGTCAAACACAGCTCTGTCAAATCTTATTTTTAAACTCTCCCTGAAAAAATTTTATTCCTGGGCAATATCATCCTGGTCAAAGACATCCGCAATGGGCTGCCCCGGCGCTACCATAGGAAATACCTTGTCGTCCGCCTCAATCTGGCAGTCCAGCACGATAGGCCTGCCAAGCTCTATGGCATACTTCAGTGCCGGCGCAAAGTCCTCTTTTTTGGTAATACGCATTCCCTCAGCACCCATAGCCTCCGCCAGCTTCACAAAATCTACTTTATCCTGAAGAATCGTCTGAGAATACCGTTTTCCATAGAAAAGCGTCTGCCACTGGCGCACCATTCCCAGAACATGGTTATTTATCACCACCTGGACCACAGGAATATTATACCGGGCCGCCGTGGCGATCTCATTCATGTTCATTCGGAAGCATCCGTCTCCCGCAATATTGATCACGGTCTTGTCAGGATTGCCCACTTTAGCTCCGATGGCGGCCCCCAGCCCGTATCCCATCGTGCCAAGCCCTCCTGAGGTCAGAAGCACCCTGGGCTTTGTGTATTTGTAAAACTGCGCCGCCCACATCTGATGCTGCCCTACCTCTGTAACGATAATCCCTTTATTTCTGGTAAGATTGTAGATTTCTTCCACAATGTAGGGACCTGAGAGGCCTTCCTCCTTATATTTCAGGGGATATTTTTTCTTCAGCTCTTTAATCTCTTCATCCCAATCATCGTGTCTTGTATCCTGAACCTTCTTATTCAGCCTTTTCAGTACTTCTTTGATATCTCCGATAATGCTGGCGTCCACTACGATATTTTTGTTGATCTCCGCAGGATCCACGTCAATCTGCAGAATTTTGGCATTTTTGGCAAAGCTCTTGGCCTGACCAACTACCCGGTCGCTGAAGCGGGCTCCCACTGTCACCAGCAGATCACATCTGGTAACGCCCAGATTCGCCGCTTTGGTGCCGTGCATTCCCAGCATGCCGCAGTACATCTCTTCCTCTCCGTTATAGGCGCCCTTCCCCATAAGAGAATCTGCCACCGGCGCATGCATCTTATCTGCCAGTTCTTTCAGCTCCTGGGAGGCTCCCGAAATTACAGCCCCGCCTCCCACGAAGATAAACGGCCGGCGGCTCCGGTTGATCATCTCCGCAGCCATATCTAAATCCGATTCCCGGATATACTCCGTGCTTGGTTCAATGGGTTCAGGCTTCTGATACTCATATTCGCACTCGTCTGCCGTGGCATCCTTTGTGATATCCACAAGCACCGGACCAGGCCTTCCCTCTTTTGCGATGCGGAAAGCCCAGCGGATGGTATCTGCCAGCTTTGTCACATCCTTCACTATAAAGTTATGCTTTGTAATGGGCATTGTGACTCCCGCAATATCAATCTCCTGGAAACTGTCTCTTCCAAGCTGGGGCACCGACACATTGGCCGTGATCGCCACAATGGGGACAGAATCCATATAAGCAGTTGCGATTCCAGTTACAAGGTTCGTAGCCCCCGGACCGGAGGTTGACAGACATACTCCTACCTTTCCGGTGGACCTTGCGTAACCGTCCGCCGCATGAGCAGCTCCCTGTTCATGAGAGGTCAAAATGTGACGAATCTCGCTGCTGTGTTTGTAAAGGGCGTCGTACACATTCAAAATAGCGCCTCCCGGATATCCGAAGACTGTGTCTACTCCCTGCTCCTTCAGACATTCTACTACAATTTCAGAGCCATTTAATCTCATTGCACCATTCTCCTCTCTTTACTGTTTTGGAAGCTCCAGAACCGCCCCTCGGTTTCCAGAAGTCACCAAGGAAGCGTATCTGGCAAGATACCCGTGAAGCTCCTGCTTCCTGGGCTGCCATTTCTTTCTCCTCTCCTGCAGCTCTTCATCGCTGACAGCCAGCTCCAGCCTGCACTCTGGGATATTGATACGGATGATGTCTCCCTCTTCTACCAAGGCAATCGGGCCGCCCACTGCCGCTTCCGGGGAAACGTGGCCGATGGACGCCCCTCTGGAGGCGCCGCTGAACCTTCCGTCCGTAATCAGCGCCACACTGGAACCAAGTCCCATGCCGGCAATGGCGGAGGTAGGATTGAGCATCTCCCTCATGCCAGGTCCCCCTTTGGGGCCTTCATAACGGATTACCACCACATCTCCCGCCTGGATCTTTCCGCCCAGAATGGCTGCAATGGCATCCTCTTCACATTCAAACACTCGGGCCGGCCCCTCATGTACCATCATTTCCGGCACTACCGCCGACCGCTTTACCACACCAGAATCCGGCGCCAGGTTTCCTTTCAGAATCGCCAGGCCTCCCGTCTGGCTGTAGGGATTCTCTACCGGGCGGATGACCTCCGGATTCATATTTACACATCCTTTTATATTCTCTCCTACGGTCTTTCCAGTTACCGTCATGCAGTCCAGATTCAAGAGATTTTTCTTGGTAAGCTCATTCATCACCGCATAAACGCCGCCTGCCTCGTTCAAGTCTTCCATGTATGTAGGACCTGCCGGCGCCAAATGACAGAGGTTGGGGGTATGGGAACTGATCTCATTTGCCAGATCCACATCCAGTTCAATCCCTGCTTCATGGGCAATGGCCGGCAGATGCAGCATACTGTTGGTGGAGCATCCCAGAGCCATATCTACTGTCAGGGCATTCAAGAAAGCCTCTTTTGTCATAATGTCACGGGGACGGATGTTTCTCTTCAGAAGCTCCATTACCTGCATACCTGCCTGCTTCGCCAGACGGATTCTCTCAGAATAGACTGCCGGGATCGTTCCGTTTCCTTTCAGCCCCATCCCCAGCACTTCTGTAAGGCAGTTCATGCTGTTTGCCGTGTACATGCCTGAACAGGAACCGCAGGTAGGACAAGTTTTATTTTCGTATTCGCACAGCTCTTCATCACTGATCTTCCCTGCCGCATGTTCTCCCACTGCCTCAAACATGCTGGAAAGACTTCTCTTCTTCCCTCCTACTTTTCCGGCCAGCATCGGACCGCCGCTGACAAAGATCGTGGGAATATTCAGCCTGGCCGCAGCCATCAGAAGACCCGGTACATTTTTGTCACAGTTGGGAATCATTACGAGGGCGTCAAACTGGTGGGCCATAGCCATACATTCCGTTGAGTCAGCGATCAGGTCTCTGGTAACCAGAGAGTATTTCATTCCCTGATGCCCCATGGCGATTCCGTCACAGACAGCAATAGCCGGGAACTCCCTTGGCACACCGCCTGCCATAGCCACTCCAAGCTTCACCGCTTCTGTGATCTTATCCAGGTTCATATGTCCCGGAACGACTTCATTATATGAATTAACGATTCCGATCAGCGGCCGCCTCATTTCCTCTTCTGTCAGCCCCAGGGCATGAAACAGCGATCTGTGGGGCGCCTGCTGCACTCCTGTCTTTACTGCGTCACTTCTCATTTTCCTCTCCTCCTTCTCTCTACTTTCCAGCAACCTTCCCAGCAATCAGGTCTCCCATCTGCTCAGTACCGGTCTGTATACATCCCTCTGACATCAGGTCCGCGGTCCGGTATCCCTCCGCCAGGACGCTCTTAACTGCTTCTTCCACAGCATCCGCCGCCTCATCCTGATCTAAGGAATAGCGCAGCAGCATAGCCGCGGAAAGAATCGTGGCAATCGGATTGGCGATTCCTTTTCCCGCTATGTCAGGGGCCGATCCATGACTGGGTTCATATAAACCAAATTTCGTCTCATTCAGCGATGCGGAAGAAAGCATCCCGATGGATCCTGTAATCATACTGGCCTCATCTGACAAAATATCTCCAAACATATTTTCGGTGAGAATCACGTCAAATTGTCCTGGATCCTTCACAAGCTGCATGGCGCAGTTATCCACCAGCATATGGCTGAGTTCCACATCCGGGTAATCTTTTGCCACCTCTTCCGTTACCGCTCTCCAAAGTCTCGAAGAGTCCAGAACATTTGCTTTATCTACACTGCATAGCCTGCCTCTGCGCTTTCTGGCAATCTCAAAGGCCTTCACGGCAATACGGCGAATCTCATCTTCTGAGTATACCAGAGTATCAATGGCTTTTTTACTTCCATTTTCTTCTATGGTTCTGCGCTCTCCAAAGTACAGGCCGCCTGTAAGCTCCCTCACGATCATCAAGTCAAAGCCTTCTCCGATTATTTCTTCCTTCAGCGGGCAGGCCGCTCTCAGTTCATCATATAAATAAGCCGGCCGCAGGTTTGCAAACAAATTAAGTGCCTTGCGGATCCCCAGAAGTCCGGCCTCCGGGCGCAGGCTGGGCTCCAGCTTATACCAGGGAGAAATACGGGCGTCTCCCCCGATGGATCCCATCAGCACCGCATCGCTGGATTTTGCCCCTTCAATGGTTTCCTGAGTCAGGGGTACTCCATGGGCATCGATAGAGGCTCCACCTAAAAGCAGTTCTGTATAAGAAAGTGTAAAGCCGAATCTGGCTGCCGCCTGATCCAGTACCTTCCGGGCCTCCCGGACGATTTCCGGGCCGATTCCATCCCCGGGTATTACGGCTATTTTGTAATTCATACCTTAGTCATCCTTTCCTGAAAAAAGCTATAGATCCTATAATAATGTATTTTTGTACATATTTCAACTATTTCATCACGGTAAATCGCTGAACTTAAAGAAAACTCAAAGAAAATCAAAAAGGGCTGCGCCAGGAAGCAGATATTTCCGCATCCCTGCGCAGCCGCAGTAATAACCAGCTCGTTTATGCCTCTCCGGGCTTCTCCACTTCCGCAATCGCGGACTTTTTCATGGGAATCCGGCAGTTTTTGTTATTGCCAAATTCTACAATACAGTCTTCATCCGTCAGATCAATGACAACTCCATAAAAGCCGCTGGTGGTTACAACCGTGTCCCCCACTTCCAGGGATGCCAGCAAAGCAGCCATTCTCTTCTGTTCTTTCTTCTGTGGACGGATTGCAAAGAAATACATCGCTCCAACGATGATTACAATGTAAATAAGCATTACAGCCATACCGCCTGCGCCTGACGCATCTGTCATCAAGTTCAGCATCTTTTCATTTCCTCCTTTTTTATCCGGTTCTGCCATATAGTTCTGGCTTCCAGAAAAGCCTATCTCTTCAATCATACACAATTAATGTCATTTCATCAAGTATTTTTTATTCTTTTTCCAGGACTGTCACTCTTTGCCGCCTTCATATCTGTCAATCCAGCTTCTCTTAAACTCTCTGTAACGCCCAGCCTCGATGGCTTCCCGTATCTCTTCCATCAAGTGATTATAGAAATACAGGTTATGAAGAACGCACAGCCGCATCCCCAGCATCTCTTTCGCCTTCAGCAGATGGCGGATGTAGCCCCTGCTGTAATTTCTGCAGGCCGGACAGCCGCATCCCTCCTGGATGGGCCTGTCGTCCAGCTCGTATTTGGCATTAAAGAGATTCAGTTTTCCATCTGCCGTATAGACATGGCCATGACGTCCGTTGCGGCTGGGATATACGCAGTCAAAAAAATCTACGCCTCTCTCCACGGCCTCCAGGATATTTACCGGAGTTCCCACCCCCATAAGGTATGTGGGCTTGTCCTCCGGCAGATAAGGAATTACAGCATCCAGAATCCGGTACATCTCTTCATGGGTTTCCCCTACGGCAAGTCCGCCCACCGCATAGCCGTCCAAATCAAGCTGTGCGATCTGTTTTGCGTGTTCAATCCTTATATCATCAAAAACAGCTCCCTGATTGATGCCAAACAAAAGCTGATTTTTGTTTATAGTATCCTCCAGGCTGTTCAGCCTGGCCATTTCTTTTTTGCAGCGAACCAGCCAGCGCGTAGTCCTGTCAACGGAATGCTGTACGTACTCCCGCTCAGCACGGCTGGAAGGGCACTCGTCAAAGGCCATGGCTATGGTAGAGGCCAAATTGGACTGAATCTGCATACTCTCCTCCGGCCCCATAAAAATCCGCCGTCCGTCAATGTGAGACTGAAACTGTACCCCCTCTTCCTTTATTTTCCGCAGACTGGCCAGAGAAAACACTTGAAATCCCCCGGAGTCCGTAAGTATGGGACGCTTCCAGTTCATAAATTTGTGAAGCCCGCCCATCTTTTTTACAATTTCATCTCCAGGGCGCACATGGAGATGGTACGTATTGGAGAGTTCAATCTGGGTTCCGATTTCCTCCAGATCCGTGGTTGCCACTGCCCCTTTAATTGCGGCGGCTGTTCCCACGTTCATAAACACCGGGGTCTGGACAGTTCCATGAACCGTAGAAAGCTCCGCTCTTTTTGCTCTTCCGTCTTTCTTTAAAATTCTATACATAATCCTCTCTCTCTTTTTCTTAATTCTTTTTATTTTCTTGTTTTTTTTCTCTGAATTGCCTGTCGGCCCCTCAGATGTCATACTCAAAAATCTTCTAAAATATAATCCTCCGGAAATATTAGTATATATGGAAAATATTA
>HHCFC01400__coassemble_1349_pt1 | contig 29793 bp, 21 predicted proteins | sample HHCFC01400__metabat2_high_PE_014 | metagenome-assembled genome bin HHCFC01400
ATCGGGACAGATGCTGACACTGCAGCCCAATACATATATGATCCCAGGATGGAAGATACAGGAAAAAGAGGATCCGTTTCAAATCCATTTTCAGCCAGGCATTCATGACGGAGGATGGGGGTATAAAGATGCCAGGATCTTTGACTGTTCTGGGAGATGGATAGAAAATAAAGCGGGGATAGGAGACTTTGTGACAGAAATCCTTCAGATTTATGGCCAGGCTTCCAGGGTGTCTTTTTGGGATCTGTATAATGAGCCGTGGGAGGAATGCAGAGAGCTTCTGGAGTTTGTTTTTTGCCGTGCCAGAGAAGTGAATCCCATTCAGCCTTTGACAAGCTGCTGGAGGGCCTGGGATATTTCAGATATTACAACGTTTCACTGTTATGAAAAGCCCGGCGTTGGTTACAGAAAGCAGATCAATGGCGTACATTATTTGTCTTTTGAAGAAGAAATGGAAAGGGCGGTCTCTACGGGCAGACCCATTCTGTGTACGGAGTGTGTGGCAAGAACCTTTGGAAATGAATTGGAATCATTTCTTCCATATTACAGCAGATATCACATAGGATTTTATATATGGGGATTATGTGCCGGCAGCGCCCAATACCATATACCATGGGACTGGCCGGTGGGAAGTCCCGTTCCCAAGCGATGGTTCCAGTGTTTATTATATCCTGACGGCACACCTTTTGATAAAAATGAGATTACCCTCATAAAAGAGTTTGACTTTGTCAGGACAGAAGCGGGGGGCAAGCTAGTATCTGGATAAGTTGTCAAAAGCAAAGAGGAAAAAGCGATCCAGCTTTTTCCTCTTTGCTTTATATATGTTTTGCTGTTTTGCCAGTTTTCTGCTATACTAAAGCAGGAAAGAATATAATATGAATTTGAGGTGTTTTTTTGAGATTCCTGAAAGCAGTCAACACCTGTAAGGTGTTTGTTTTTTCGTTGATTTCTGTTTTGGTGTTTGGAGGGCTGAATGTATTGTTTCAGCCGGTCTGGCTGGAGTGGAACAACTACGATACCATCCACGGTTTTTATGAGCAGCCGGAAAATACAGTTGAAACGGTATTTGTGGGGGCGAGTATTGTGATCAATGGCATTACCCCCATGGAGCTGTACGAGGATTATGGGATTTGTTCCTGGAATCTTGCCACGGAACAGCAGCCCATGCTTGCTTCCTATTATTGGCTGGCGGAGGCGTATCGGTATCACCCGGACTCGCTGAAGACCGTTGTGCTGGATACTTCCATGCTGCGGAGCATCCCGGAAGAATCCTTCTACCAAAAAGCTCTTATGGAGATGCGGTTTTCGGAGAATAAACTGCAGGCTATTAAGGACTGTACGGATACCCTGGATGATTTTCTCGCCTATGTGTTTCCGCTTATTTCTTACCATACCAGATGGAAAGAGCTGGATGCGGAGGATTTTGAGCGCTTTGGATATGATGCCAACACATGTGTCAGGGGCTACAATTTCATGAGGGATCAGGTGATTGATTACTGTACCTATGAGGAAGTGGGGATTCCTGAGTATCTGCCGGAGGAAGGATCCGGGAAGCAGCTTTTAAAGAAGGAAGCGCTGCTTTATCTGAAGAAGATGATTCAGTTTTGTGAGGATAAGGATCTGAAACTGATTCTGACCAAGACGCCTGGGAGCGCTAACTGGACGGACATCGCCCACAATGCGGTGCAGGAAATTGCGGACGATTACGGTCTTCCTTTTATTGATTTTAATTACAGTCCTTATCTGGAACAGTCGGGGTATAATGAGGCCACGGACAGCCGGGATAAGGCTCATATGAATTATTATGGAGCCGCGAAGCTGACGGATTGGTTTGGAAAATATTTAACGGAAAATTGCGGCGCCACGGATGTCCGGGGGGAGGAAAGGTTTTCTTTTCTGGAGGAAGAGTTATCCGGCTATCACAGGAATATTGTGTCCATTGATCTCAACGGAATTGAAGATCCCTGCCAGTATATCCAGACTGTGAACAGCCTTGGGAATTATACAATCCTGCTTTCGGTGAAGGACGATGCCGCCTACCGTCTGACCCAGGAGCAGAGGGATGGATTTGCCGCTTTAGGTTTGGATAAGCTTTCAGAGCTTCAGTACAGGGATTCTTATCTGGCCGTAGTAGAAGACGGGCAGGTGCTGTACGAGGAAAGCGAACATTATGAAGAGGATCCATCGGGATCAAATAAGACAGACATTTTAAATAATGATATGGAGACTGTGGAATCAGCCTTGGAGCAGGAACTGCTGGAGAAGAGCAGGAGTCAGGAGGAAGAGGCGGAAAATCCTTATCTGGAATATCAGGGGCAGCTTTCCGGCGGGGCCCAGTATACTTTAATAAGCGGGGGCGCCGCCCTGGGAAATGTTTCTTCCTGTGTGATTGACGGGACGGAGTATTCCAAAGAACACAGGGGGATAAACCTTGTGGTGTATGACAATGAGAAAGGGAAAGTGGTGGACGAGACTTATTTCGACACCTGTCTTTCTCCTACCAGAACCTCCTTGAATACGGAGGAAGCTCTGGAGAAGGCCCTGGCCCAGGGAACAGATCCTGCATATCTCACGGGCAAGCTGAGGACTTTGTATCTGTACAACTGCCGGGCTGAGGATTCTTATACCATTAAGGGTCTGAAAAAACAGATCCGTACATATGACGGCGCCGGGCTGGTTCAGTATCTCAGTGTCCTTATGCCAAAGCAGAACTATATGATCCTGCTTTCTGTGCAGCAGGATGCGGCTTTTCTGTTTGATGAGTCGTCCGCCGCAGGAGCGGCTGGGCTGGGGCTTGAGAAGCTTGGCGAAATTGGGGCCGGGGAGTCCTATCTCTGCGTGATTGACGGCGGGGAGATTGAGACGGAGATGACAGACGTGGGCGGAGCTGCTATTCAGAAGGAAGGGCCTGCGTATAAAATTGTCAGCGGCGAAATTTCTTCCATCCGGATCAACAATACAGAATGTTCCCCCAGAAGCGCAGGGGTGAATGTGGCGGTATACGATACGGTTACCGGGGAAGTCATTGATTCCATAGCCTTCGGCGGGGACGCCTCTATGGAATCCGTTGGTTAAAGGAGGCTGCAGATAAGGGATGATAAAGGAAACCTGGCATTATACATGGCCGGAATACATAGCGGCCCTGCTGAAAAAAGCGGATATGGAATACAACTCGGCTCTGTTTTTTGTATTTCTGTTTCTTTTTCTCTGCGTCTATTTTGTGATTCGGAATCCAAAGATTAAAAAGAGATGGATTTTAGCAGGAAATCTTGGGTTTTACCTCTGGTCCGGCTGGGCAGCGCTGGCTATTGTGGGGGCCACGTCAGCGGTGATCTTCTGGGCTACCGGACGGATCGGAAAGGTTTACAGAGGATTTGAAGAAGAGAAGCAGGGGCTTTCTCCTAAAGAGCAGGCCGCCCTTCTTGGAAATTATAAAAAGAGGGCGAAAAAATATCTCCTGGGGGCCTTGTTTCTTACCCTGGGAATCTGGATTTTCGTTAAAATCGGCAGGCTTGCCGGTTTTGAGCAGGTAAAGACTTTTGGAGAGGTTCTAAAAGAGAAAGGGATTATCGTGCCCCTGGGGATCTCCTATTACAGCTTATCGGCGGTGGGATATATACTGGATGTCTACTGGAGGAAGGCGAAGGCGGAACGCAATTTTCTGGATCTTTTCACTGCGATGACCTATTTTCCCCACATTGTACAGGGGCCCATCAGCAAATACGGCGATCTTCTGCAGCAGATGAAGGAGCTTCCTCCTTTTCAGTATGGGCGGGTCTGCCTGGGGCTGCAGCTTATGCTCTGGGGCTACATAAAGAAGATGATCGTTGCGGACCGGCTGGTTTTGTATACGTCGGCTGTGTTCGGGGCGCCGGCTGATTTTGCCGGAGTGGAAATTTTTCTGGCTGTAATTTTATGTGTCCTGCAGCTTTATGCGGATTTCAGCGGCTGCATGGATATTGTAAGGGGGATCTCCCAGGCCATGGGAATTGAGCTGGCTGAGAATTTCCGTCAGCCTTTATTTGCCGGCAGCGCCCAGGAATTTTGGGCCAGATGGCACATAACACTGGGAGCCTGGTCCAAGGAATATATCTATCTTCCCATTGCCATGAATCCTAGATTTGCCAGGCTCACAAGCAGGATGAAAAAGGGGGGAAAGCGCTGGCTGTCCTCTTTTATCAAAGCCTTCTGTCCTTTGCTGGCGGTCTGGCTGTTTACGGGGCTGTGGCATGGGACAGGAATCGATTACCTTGTGTGGGGCCTTTACTGGTGCGGCCTGATGACTGTGTCAAAAGAAGCGAAGCCCCTTTTTGACAGGCTGATAAAGCTTTTGAAGATAGACACAGGAACAAAGGCATATGGAACCTTTCGGGCTTTCAGGACGTACCTGCTTTTTGCTGCAGGAAGAATGTTTACGGTGGCAGGGGGTCTGGCGGGTTGCGCTCTGCTGTGGAGACGGATGTTTGCCCAAAGCCGGCTGTGGGCCTTGTTTGACGGGAGTTTATATGCCCATGGCCTTGACCAGAAAGATTTTTATATAGCGGTGTTCGGCGTCATTCTGATTCTTTTTATAGACCTGCTGCATGAGCGGGGGGTGGCAGTCCGGGAACGGATCGGGAGACAGAAGCTTTTTGTCAGATGGGTATTTTACTATGGCGCCTTGGTTTCCCTGCTGATTCTGGGAATCTACGGGCCGGGATTTGATGCGGCAAGCTTTGTGTACGGAGCGTTTTAAGTTTCAATCAATACAGAAAGGATATGAAAGAAATGAGAGAAAAGGTTTTGGAAATATGTATGGGAATTGATGATACGATTGATTTTGCTTCGGAGGAATTAATTGACGGCGGCATGATCGATTCCGTCACTCTGGTAGAGATTGCCACGGAGCTGATGGATGAGTTTAATATTGATATTCCATATGAAGAGATCACCCCGGAGAATTTTAACTCAGTTGACGCAATGACAAGTCTGGTGGAAAAGTATGTATAATTCGATTGCGGAGGCTGTAATACATAACAGCAGGCGCTTTCCGGGGAAGGTCGCCGTGGCTGACAGTGACAGACAGTATACATACCAGGAGCTGAAAGGGGCTGCCATCCGGGGGGCAAAGTGGCTGAAGTCCAAGGAGGTGCAGCCGGGAGATTTTGTGATCGTGGAATGTACCCAGAATGCGGCTTTCGTCGTCCTGAACCTGGCCTGCGGATTTTCAGGGGCAGTTTTTGTGCCGGTGGAAAAGAAGGCTGCTGCCCAAAGAGTCAGCAATGTCTGCCAGACGGTGAGGGCCAAATGTATCATTGGGAGAACGGATTATTCCCAGATTTGCACCTTCTATGATATGGAGACGGTCCTAAAAGAAAGCGAAGGCTTTGGGGATGAGGAAGAGGAAAGATTCCTGGGAAGAGCTGCGGCGGAGATTTTGTTTACCACGGGAACCACAGGACAGCCTAAGGGGATCGTGCTCTCGGATGCGGCCAATCTCGCTGTGGCGGAGAACATCAGCAGCGGCGTGGAGATGACCCCAGACACCACGGAGCTGATTCCCCTGCCCCTAAGTCATTCCCACGGACTGAGAACCTGCTATGCCAACCTGTTCACGGGAAGTACCTGTGTTCTTGCTGACGGAGTTATGAATGTGGGCTTGTTCTTCAAGCTGATAGAAACGTATCATGTGAATGCTTTGGATCTCTCACCTACCCTGGCGAAGCTGCTCTTAAAAATCGCCAGGAAGGGGCTTGTGCAGCATGCAGATTCCATCCAGTATATCGAGATCGGCACGGCCGTTTTGGAGGATGATACCAAGGAGCAGCTAAAGGAACTGTTTCCTGAGGCGCGGCTGTATAATTTTTACGGGTCCACGGAAGCGGGCAGAAGCTGTGTTCTGGATTTTAATCGCTTTGACGACACCGGCTGCATCGGCTATCCATCTAAAAACGCCTCGTTTTTCATCGTGGACGATCAAAGAAGGGTGATAGAAAGCTCCAGAGAAAATCCAGGTCTCCTGGCAGTGTCAGGGAGCATGATGATGGAAGGGTATTTTGACAGCGAAGAGCTGACAAAAAAAACTTTGGTTGACGGCGTCCTGTATACAAGTGATCTGGGATATATTGACCAGGAGGGACGCATTTATGTGCTAGGAAGACAGGACGATGTGATCAATTACAAGGGGATCAAGATCGCCCCTGAGGAGATCGAACAGACGGCGTCCCGGTATACAGGCGTGAAAGACTGCTGCTGCGTTCCGCTGGAGGATCCTGTGTGCGGACAGGTTCCCAAGCTGTTTGTTTCTGTCCTGCCTTCCCATCCCTTTGATAAAAAGGATTTTATGGCGTATCTGAGAAAGAACCTTGAGCCGGGGCGTGTTCCGGCAGCCGTAGAGCTGATTGACCAGATACCCAGAAGCTCAAATGGGAAAATATTAAGAAAGAGATTAAGGGAAAGATGAGAAGAAACAGCAGAATATTTAATCTGACCGCAGGCCCCCTGCTTCTTATTCTGTGTATCTGCCTTCTGCCTGAAAGCGTCTTTGACGGTTTGTCAGGCAGGGCCGCAGTGGGGACGGTGGCATGGATGGCCTATTGGTGGGTCACGGCCCCTGTGGATTATGCGGTTACGGCCTTTTTGCCTATTGGAGTGAATGCGGTGATCCAGATGGCGGACATGGAGGCCGTCATCGCCAATTATGCCTCGGAGACAATCCTGCTTCTGCTGGGAGCCTCCATTTTGACGGTATCCTGGGAGCGCACAGGCCTGGATCGCAGGATCGCCATCCGCTTTCTGAACTTGATCGGCAGTAATCTGCGCAGGCAGATCGTGTTCTGGTTCCTTGTATCGGCGGTTCTGTCCTCGGTTCTGCCTAATGCGGTGGTGTGCGCAACCATAACCCCCATCGCCGTTTCTATGCTGAATTATATCGGGGAAAAGGATGTGGCGAACAGCAAGGCTGCGTCCAAAATCCTGCTGACCATTGCCTATGCCGCAGGAGTGGGAGGCTTGGCCACGCCTTTGGGGGGTGCCATGAACCTGGTAGTGGTGGATTATATCCAGCAGCTTACCGGGAAAGAATATATGTATATTGAATGGGTCCTAAAGTTCTTTCCCATTATGCTTGTGCTTCTCGTCAGCAATATTCTTTTTATGGTGCGGGATATTCATAAGGGCGAAGAGCTGGGAGGGTCAGCGGAATATTTTGCCAGGGAATTAAAAAATATGGCGCCTATGAATGTGGAAGAGAAATTGTCGCTGGCTTTGTTTTTGGCGGCCACCCTTCTTTCTTTTACAAGACAGCTTTACCAGGATCTTCTGCCGGGACTGAAGCCAGCCTATGTATTCATCATCTGCGCCGTGATTTCTTTTCTGATTGTGGACCGGGACGGGAACCGTCTGCTGGTCTGGAAATCCGTCCAGTCCAAGATCATCTGGGAGCTGATTTACATCTTCGCAGGAGGCCTGGCAGCCGGCACGCTGATCAATGATTCCGGTGCGGCCAAAGCGATTGGACAGATGGTTTCCCATATGGGATTAGAGGGCGGCATCCCCACGGTATTCGTGGTTGTGCTGCTGACTTTGCTGCTGTCAGACGTGACCTCAAACACTGCCACGGCAGCCGTAGCCATCCCCATTGTGATCTCCATTATGCAGGGAATCGGTACGGAGCCCCTTCCCTACGTCTATGTGGCCACCATAGGAGTCAATCTTTCCTACATGCTTCCCACATCCATCCGGGCCATTCCTGTAGGGTACGGCCTTCAGCCAGGGTATATGCTGAAGGAGGGCGTAAAGCTGTCCGCTATTGTCTTAGTTCTCATGACCGCATGCGGGTATCTGTTGTTTGTGTTTTAAAAGATGCGTTGATCGCAGCCTGGAGGTTTGTCTATGCCTTTACAATTCATTCTGGGAAATTCCGGGAGCGGAAAGTCCCAGTTTCTTTATAAAAAAATCATTGAAGAGTCTGCGGCCCATCCCCGGCAGAATTATATGATTATCGTTCCAGAGCAGTTTACCATGCAGACACAGAAGGATCTTGTGTCCATGCATCCTGACAAGGGCATTATGAATGTGGATGTGCTGAGCTTTCCCAGGATGGCTCACAGAATTTTTGAAGAAGTGGGAGAAGATTCCAGAAGGGTGCTTACGGAGACTGGAAAGAATCTTATGCTTCGCCGGATTGCCATCGGCCTGGGAGACCAGCTGACGGTTCTTGGAGGACGAATGAACCGCACGGGGTATGTCTCAGAGGTGAAGTCCGTGATGTCTGAGCTGATGCAGTATGAGGTGGGAGAAGAGGATCTGGAGACTATGATCCAGTATGTAAAGGACAGGCCTCTTCTGAAGCGGAAGCTTCAGGAGATACAGCTTCTCTACCGGGAGTATCTCCAGTATCAAAGGGAGAAGTTTGTAAAACCGGAGGAACTTCTGGATCTTTTTTGTGAGGCGGCGCCAGGGTCAGAGCTTTTGAAAAAATCAGTTCTGGCCTTTGATGGTTTTACCGGCTTTACACCCGCTCAGCTAAAGACCCTGCGGGAGTTATCAGGTCTTGTAAAGGACATTTATGTGACGGTTACCATAGACGGCCGGGAGAACTTTATGGGAAAAATTCAGGAGCATGAGCTTTTTGCCATCAGCAAAAAAACGGTTCAGGCCCTGCTGCGGACGGTTCAGGGGAAGATGGAAGTGAAAGAGCCGGTGATTCTGGGGAAGGAAGGGCTGCCCAGGTTTCAAAAAGGGGGAGAGCTGGAATTTCTGGAAGGGCATTTGTTCCGGCAAAAAGGAAGCTTTCCAGGAGATGAAGGGAAGAGAGAAGGAAGTCATGAGATTTCCCTTCACGAATCCGCCAGTCCCGCTTCGGAGGTTTCCTTTGCGGCCAGGAAAATCCGGGAGTTGGTGACGGAGAAAGGCTTCCGCTACCGGGAGATCGCCATTATCACGGGCGAACTGTCTGCCTACAGCCATTATATTAAAAAAGTGTTTCCCAGGTATGAGATTCCCGTGTTCCTGGATGAGACCAGGCACTTGCTTTTAAATCCCTGCCTGGAATTTATCCGGGGGGCCCTGGAGGCGGCGAAAAAGAATTTGTCTTATGAGACCATGTTCCGCTATATCCGTACCGGCATGGCCGGAGTCTCTTTGGAGGCAGCGGACCGGCTGGAAAATTACGTGCTCTCCAGGGGGATCCGGGGCTTTAAGGGATGGAATACGCCTTGGGAAGAAGCCAATCCCGGCAGGGATCAGGAAGAGGCTGCTTTCTGCGAAGACTGCAGGCAGCAGGTCATGAAGAAATACCGTCCCTTTGGGGAGCGGGTTCGCAGAGGTCCAGGACGAGTCCGGGATTTTGCGGAAGCGCTCCTTTGCCTGATGGAGGACTGTGGAATTCAGCAGAAGCTGAAGGATCTGGAGCTTTCCTTCAGAGAAAAGGGGAAGCTTGAAGAGGCCAGAGAGTACAGCCAGGTTTATTCCATTCTTGTAGAGCTTCTGGATGAGATGGTGGAGCTTTTAGGAGAAGAAGAGGTCACCCTCAGGGAATTTTCAGAGATTCTGGATGCCGGCTTTGATGAGGCCAGGGTGGGAATCATACCTCCCGGTATTGACCAGGTGCAGGTAGGAGATATAGAGAGAAGCCGTCTGGCCCACGTGAAGGTTTTGTTTTTCCTGGGGCTTAATGACGGCTGGGTGCCGGCTAGGGGGAACCAGGGAGGATTGGTATCCGACATGGAAAGGGAGATCCTGGAGGGATGCGGTATAGAGCTGGCGCCGGGAATCCGGGAAAACAGCTACATCCAGCGCTTTTATCTGTATCAGAATCTCACAAAGCCCCGCCAGGGGCTGATTTTGTCCTGGTGCAGAGGCAGCAGCGATGGGAAAGCCATGCGGCCCTCCTATCTGGTAAATTTGATCCGTCGTCTCTTCCCGGAGATCCCCGTGGCGGATGAGGACGCCAGGGAGCCCCTTTTCCTTGTTACTTCCCGGGAGAACGGAATGGAGTGCCTGACCGGGGGATTCCAGGAGGCGAGAATGGGAAGGGAGAAGCCCTGGTGGCGAGAGCTGTACCGCACCTATGCTCTGGACCAGGCTTACGGGCAAAGGGTGAGAAAGCTTGCGGGGGCAGCGTTTTCGCTGGAAGAAGGGGGGCGTCTCTCTTACCAGACCTCCAGGGCTCTCTACGGCGAAGTTCTTAAAAACAGCGTCACCCGCCTGGAACAATTCGCAGCCTGCGCCTTTGCCCATTTTGCTGCTTACGGGCTGAGGCTAAGGGAACGGGAGCTTTTTGAGGTGCGGCCTGTGGATCTGGGAATCGTCTTTCACCGTTCTATGGAGCTTTTTTCCAGGCAGCTTCAGGCCAGAGGATGGGACTGGGGAGAGATTTCCAGGGAAGAGGCGGATCCTGTTATGGAGCAGTGTGTAGACCAGGTGGCGGCGGAGTACGGAGGAAGGCTCCTTCACAGCTCCGCCAGGGCGGAATATACGATTCACAGAATTAAGAGGATTCTCTGCCGTTCTTTCTGGGCCATGCATGAGCAGATTAAGGCGGGACGATTCCGGCCCATGGGCTTTGAGATCTCCTTTGAGGATGTGGGGGATCTTGAAGCGGTTCATATGGAGCTGAAACCTCAGTCCCGGATGCAGCTTCAGGGAAGGATTGACCGTCTGGATACGGCAGAGGAAGAGGATCGGGTCTATATAAAGATTATGGACTATAAATCCGGGAATGCTCGTTTTGACCCGGTTTCCGTGTACTATGGACTTCAGCTTCAGCTTCTCGTCTATCTGAATGCGGCTCTGGAGCTGGAGAGACGCCGGGAGAAGGAGAAGGAAGTAATTCCTGCCGGCGTTTTTTATTATCAGATGCAGGATCCTATGCTGGATAAGGAAGAAAGGGACAGCAGCCAGGAGGCTTCCGACGCAAGGCTTTTGAAAGAAATGCGTCCTTTAGGGCTGGTAAATAAAAGTCCGGAAATCCTTAAGGCTTTGGATGAGAATATGGGAACGGATTCAAAAGTGATTCCCGTGTCTCTTAAAAAGGACGGAACTCCAAGGGCAGGTTCCAGCGTGGCTTCCACCGGGGAATTTGAACAGCTCTGTCAGTATGTAAAGAAAAAGCTGGTGGAGATGGGGAGCGGCATCCTGGAGGGAGAGATTGCCCCCAGTCCCATGGAGGACAGGAATCAGTCTGCCTGCGATCTTTGCATCTATGGACCCGTATGCGGATTTGACCGGAAGCTTCCTGAGGTATATAAGGCCAGAAAGGCAGCAGTTACTAAGGAAGAGGCATGGGAGCGGATGACGGCAGGGGAGGAGCAGCGAGGGGATTCTGAGAATCAGACAGAAGTAAAAAAAGAAGGAGGAAAGGCAGATGGCGGTGAAATGGACGGCGGATCAGCAGAAGGTCATTGACGCAAGGAACGTGAGCCTTTTAGTTTCAGCGGCAGCGGGATCGGGGAAGACGGCGGTGCTGGTGGAGCGGATTCTCTCCCTGGTGACCCAGGAGAAGGATCCGGCAGATATTGACCGGCTTTTAGTAGTTACCTTTACCAATGCCGCTGCTGCGGAAATGCGGGAGCGGCTCCGGGATGCGCTGGAGCAGAGGGCCGCTCTGGAGCCGGAGAATGTACATCTTCAAAAACAGCTCATCCTGGTACATAACGCCAGGATTATGACCATTCACAGCTTCTGCCTGGAGGTTCTGAGAAATCATTTTCAGGAGGCCGGCATTGACCCGGGGTTTCGGATTGCGGATGAGGGGGAGATTCGTCTGCTGGAGCAGGATACGGCCAGGGAGACCGTGGATGCCGCATATGAGAAAAAAGACAGAGAGTTTTCAAGTTTTCTGGAGTGTTTTACACCGGGAAAAAACGATAAAATTCTGGAGGAGACTCTGATTCGGATCTATCATTTCTCTCAGGGCCAGCCCTGGCCCGAGGAATGGCTGCAGGCGTGCTGTCAGGCTTATGCCCCAGAGGCCGGCGAGCAGTGGCTTACGGAGATTCCCCGGGCGGCCGGAAAGCTTCTGGAGGATTACGATCATCAGCTTATGGCTGCGGTGTCTCTTTGTCAGGAGGCGGACGGTCCGGCAGCGTATCTGAAAAATCTGGAGGAAGACCTGGAGCGGATTAAGTGGCTGCGGGAGGGCATAAAGGAGGGAGGGACGCCCCGGGAGGCTTACCAGGCGGCGGCGATCCGCTTTTCCTCAATGGGTTCCTTCTCACGGCTGGCTCCTGTCCGGGATAAAAATGTTTCTTCCCAGAAAAAACAGCAGGTACAGGAGATACGCAGGCAGATCAAGGAAGGTCTGGAGGATCTGCAGGAGCAGTATTTTTTTGAGGACAGCGAAACGGTATTTCAGGAATTAGAAGACAGCCGGGCCACGGTGCAGATGCTGGCAGGACTGACGGCGGATTTTATGAAAAGAATCCGCCAGGAGAAGGAAGAAAAAAATATCCTGGACTTTTCCGATCTGGAGCATGAAGCTTTGAAGGTACTCACCAGCCGGGAGGAAGATGGCAGCATACGCCCCTCCAGTGCGGCCAGGGAGTATGCAGAGCTTTTCAGGGAGGTCATGATTGACGAGTATCAGGACAGCAATCAGGTTCAGGAGCTTCTGCTTTCCAGCGTGTCGGGCAGACCGGGCCATTCCCACAATCGTTTTATGGTAGGGGACATCAAACAGAGCATCTACCGTTTCCGTCTGGCCAGCCCGGAACTTTTTATAGAGAAATACCAGGCCTATGAGGCGGACGGAAAGAATGCCCTGAAAATTGATCTCCATCAGAATTTCCGGAGCAGGGAACAGGTGCTATCGGGAGTGAACTACGTATTTGAGAGAATCATGAGCCGGGAGCTTGGAGGAATCGACTACGATGAGAAGGCGGCTCTGCACCCAGGCGCTGTCTTTGAGAAGAGAAAGGACTGCCAGGATTCCTCAGTATATGACCCGGAGCTTCTTCTGCTGGAGCTGGATACGGGAGAGCGGATGGAGCAGGAGGCAAGGCTTACGGGAAAAAGGATTCTTGAGCTGGCGGGAAAGGAGCTTGTGTGGGATAAAGAGCTGGGCGGCTACCGCCCGGCCAGATACCGGGATATGGTAATCCTTCTGCGCACCGTGTCCGGGTGGGCGGAAACCTTTTCCAAGGTTCTCATGGAGATGGGAATCCCCTGCCACACAGCTTCCCAGAAGGGGTACTTTGACACTGTGGAGGTGCAGAACGTTCTTTCCTATTTACAGATTCTGGATAATCCCATCCAGGATCTGCCCCTGGCAGGGGTTATGAGAAGCGCTATGGGGGGATTTTTGGATGAAGAGCTGGCTGTGATCCGCAGTGAAACCGGCGGAAGTCACTTCTATGAGTGCTGTCGGGAATATATGGAGAGAGGAAGCCGGGAAGATCTGAGAGAAAAGCTGCAGTCTTTCTTTGCGGTATGGCAGAATATCCGGGAGAAAGCTCAGTACACGCCGGTGCACGAGATTCTCTGGGCGGTTCTGGATGATACGGGTTATGGAGAGTATGCGGCTTCTCTTCCGGGGGGCGCCCAGAGAAAGGCGAATTTAGATATGCTGGTGGAGAAGGCTGTGGCCTATGAAGCTACCAGCTACCGTGGGCTGTATCATTTTGTCAGGTATATAGAGAGCCTGAAAAAATACGAGGTGGATTATGGAGAAGCGAACGTGGGAGGCGAGGGAGAAGATTCTCTGAGGATTCTCAGCATCCACAAGAGCAAAGGACTGGAGTTTCCCATCGTCTTTGTATGCGGGCTTTTCAAATCCTTTAACAAGACAGACCGGCGAAGCCGGCTGGTGCTGCACCAGGAGCTGGGAATGGGGTGCGATTATGCAGATCCAGAGCGCCGTTTAAAGTCGGCCACTCTTTTAAAAAGAGTTATGCAGGCAAAAATGGACGAAGAAAATCTCGGCGAGGAACTTCGGATTCTCTACGTGGCCATGACCAGAGCCAAGGAAAAGCTGATTCTCACCGGGACCGTGACGAAAGCGGAAGAACGAATTGCCAAATGGTATCTGGCCGGGTCGGGCCAGGGAGAAAAGATTTCCTGCTCCGCCCTCCTAAAAGCTTCATCCTATCTGGATTTTCTTATGCCGGTGCTTCTGCGCCACAGGGCTGCAGCCGGACTCCTGCAGAGAGCCGGGCTGGAAGAAGCGGAGAATGCAGAGGATGTAAAAGCGGGATTTATCATAAAGCTTGTGAAAGAAGCGGAACTTGCTCTTGAGAGCCGGGAGCAGAAGGAGAGGGATACCCTGGGCCTTCAGCGGCTGCTGGATCTTGAGCGGGAGGGCTGTCAGGACCAGGAGGCCAGGGAGTATCTGGAACGGGTCTTTGCGGCCCATTACCCCTGGGAGGGGGACCGGGACATTATCGGTAAGCTGACTGTGTCGGAGCTGAAAAAATTGTCCCATATTCCCGAGGACGGGGAAGAGATCCGTCTGTACCAGGAAGAGACGGTCATTCCTCTGATTCCCAGGTTCCGGGAAGAGAAAACAGAAATTGTCGGAGCCGCCAGAGGCACTCTCTACCACCGTTTTATGGAAAATTTAGATTTTTCTAAGAAAGATCAGCTTGAATTACAGTTGGAAGAACTGGTGAGTTGTGGTAAAATGTCACGGGAAGAAAGCCAGGCGGTTCAGCTTGAGGATATACGCCGTTTTCTGGAGTGCGGCACAGGACGCAGCATGGCCAGGGCGGCGGCCAGAGGCCAGTTGTTCCGGGAACAGCCTTTTGTGCTGGGAGTACCGGCGGACAGTATACGGCCGGGATGGAATCCCAAGGAGCTGGTTCTGGTACAGGGAATCATAGACGCTTTCTTTTATCTGGAAGACGGAAGCCTTGCAGTGGCGGACTATAAGACGGACCGGGTGAGCCGGGGAGAAGAGCTGATTTTGAAATATAAGGTTCAGTTGGATTATTACGGGGAAGCTCTTGAGCGCCTTACAGGACGCAGAGTGAAGGAGAAAGTGATCTATTCTTTCTGCCTTGGAAAAGAGATTATACTGTAAGTAGAGGAGATCCTGGAATTATGAAGAAACTGTATCGAAACCAAGCGGTGCGTTATATCTTTTTCGGAGGATGTTCCACCCTGGTAAATCTGGGGATGTACTATATACTTCGCCAGATCGTGGGAATGGATATTACGGCGGCCAACACGGCGGCGATTTTTACGGCCATTTTGTTTGCCTATGTGGTAAATAAGAACTTTGTCTTTGAACATAAGACGGAATCCTGGCCAGAGCTTCTGAAGGAGGCGGGAGGCTTTATCGGCATGCGCTTAGGTACCATGCTGGTGGAGATCCTGGGGGTTCTGCTTTTGAGCATCATCTGGGGCATGAACGACATGATTGCAAAAGTGCTGATCCAGGTGGTAATTCTGATTTTAAATTTTCTGATCAGCAAATATGTGGTATTTAAAGAAGGGGAGATTCCTGGGAATGCAGAGAGCCGGGAGGAAAAAAAGCGGGCCAGGCTTTTTTTCCTGGCGGGCTTTTTGCTTTCCCTGCTGGCCGCAGGCGTGGGTTTTGCCGTGATCGGCGTCTGGCCGTTCGGGGACAAGACTCTCTTGATTATTGATTCTCTCCATCAGTACCTGCCTTTCTATACGGATTTCCATGAGAAGCTGGCAGGCAATGAGTCGCTGCTGTACTCCATTTCCGGGGGGCTTGGATATAATTTCTGGTCCACTTATGCCTACTATATGGCCAGTCCCCTGAATTTTCTCATGGTTTTCGTGCCGACGGAGAATGTCTGCGACTTTATGGATCTGATGATTCTTTTGAAAATTGCCCTTTGCGGCGGTTTCTTCTCTTGGTATCTTCACAGCAGGGATCCCCAGAGAAAATACCTTCCGGCGGCTTTCGGCGTGATGTTCGCCCTTTCCAATTTTATCCTGGGATATTACTTCAATCTTATGTGGCTGGACAGCATTGCGGTTCTGCCCCTGGTGATGAAGGGAATTGAGAAGATGATCCGGGGGGAGAGCGGGAAGCTTTACGGAATCGCTCTGTTTTACGGTTTGTGGTGCAATTACTATATTGGGTTTATGCTGTGCATCTTTTCCTGCTTGTACTTTCTGGTTCGGTGGATCAGTGCGGAAAAAATCCGTATCAAAGAGGTGGGAAAGAGCTGCCTGGCCTTCGGCTGGTATTCTCTTCTGGCCGGCGGCATGGCGGCCTTGGTTCTTCTGCCGGCCTTTCTGGGCCTTTCCAGCTCGGAGTCCATGCAGGGAAACACCTTCCCCACGGTGGTGCGGTTCTATACTGACTTTGCGGAGATGATGCTGAATCACTTTGCCTTTACGGATCCGGTGAACATTTCCAGCACCCAGGTGGGGCTGAACGTGTACTGTACGGTGGCGGCGGTGCTGCTGGCGGTATTGTATCTCTTTGACAGGAAGATCCGGCTTCGGGAGCGGCTGGCCCATTATGGTCTGTGTGCCCTGCTGGTGCTCAGCTTTTCATTTAATATTCTGAATTATATTTGGCATGGCTTCCATGTGCAGAATGGCCTTCCAAACCGGTTTGCTTTCCTGTACATTGCCCTGCTCCTGGTCATGGCATACGATGTCCTGGGGCATCTGCAGAGGATTCCCCTTCCGTTCCTTTTGCTGTCCTGGGCGATTCCGTCAGCCTTCGTGGGCTGGTGCTTTGTGGAACAGTACGGGGAGCTGGAAGAATACATCTATCTGATTACCCTGGGACTGCTGATCCTTTATCTTGGGCTCTTAATGGCTGGGAAATACCTGAGAGGGAAGGGCTTTGGAGTCTGGTGCGGAGTTTTATCCCTGGTGCTGATCGGGGAGACGGCATCCAACGGGATCCACGGCATTCTCTCCAACGGAGGCGTTACCAGGAGTATTTACCTGGCGGACCAGGAGTCTTATCAGAATCTCATGGCGGCTCAGGGAGACACGGAATTTTACCGCAGCGAGGTAGACCGGCAGAGGATGAGAAATGTGACTATGTTCTGCGGCGGCAATTCCATTGTCATGTTCAATTCCACCATGCAGGAGTCAGTGATCCGTCTGTGCCAGAGTCTGGGCATCGAGGCAAGAACCAACAAAAACGGCTACTTGGGCGTGACAAAGCTGTTCAACGATGTGTTCGGCATTAAATATATGGCTTCGCCCGTGAATCAGGCGGAGACGATGTATCAGTTTGAAAAGGCGGGACAGGACGGGGAACTGACGCTGTATAAGAATGACAATGCCCTGTCTCTTGGATTTATGGTGAAAGATTCTATCCGGGATTGGGATATCCAGGCAGCAGAGCCTCTGCAGGTGCAGAACAGCTTTGTGACACTGGCTACGGGAATGGATCCTATCTTTGTCCTGGATCGTTATATTGATATGGAGGACGGACAGAACTACGGCATTAAGATTCCCGAAAACAAACAGGTTTACCTGTGCATCGACACCAGGGTGGACAGCATAGACCTGAACACCCCGGAATACAGCCGGACGTACACCACTTATACGGATAATCTCTATGTGATCAACGGTACTCAGGAGAACAATATGGCGGACTTTACTGTGGAACTAAACGATAACCAGACCACGGTGCAGGCCCAGGTGTATACATGCGCCAATGAGGCGTACCAGGCGGTGGTGGATAAGCTTTCTGAGAGCCAGATGACAGAGATCTCGGCGGATGGAAATAAAATCAGCGGCCGTGTGGATGTAAAAGAGGCTGGGACCCTCCTTCTGACCATTCCTTATGATAAAGGCTGGGAGGTAACCGTGGACGGCGTTTCCGCAGAGACCTATACGGTGGGGGAGGCCCTGATGGGAATTCACCTGGAAGAAGGGGAGCATGAAATCCGTATGACGTATACCCCGGAAGGCCTCTGGGAGGGAAGCGCCCTAAGCCTTCTCTGCGCCCTCCTGTTTTTCCTGACGGGAATCTGGGAGAAGCGCCATCCGGCCTGGTTTGCCTCAAAAGACCCGCAGAACGGGGAGGACCAGGGGGAAAGCCAGAGAGGACAGGAGATGGAAAACAACCTTGAAGATGAGGAAGTGACGCTGGCTTTTTGGGAAAATGAGTTGGAATACGAAGGAGACAGGGAGAATGAACGTTGAGTTTTCAGAGAAAGCAGAGAGAATCCAGGAAGGAATTTTTGCCCTTTTAAACGAGAAGAAAAATGAACTTCAGGCCCAAGGGAGAAAGATCTACAATCTCTCCGTGGGAACGCCGGATTTTCAGCCGGCCAAACATGTGATGGAGGCCGTGAGCCGTGCGGCTATGGATCCGGAAAATTATAAATACGCTCTGGTAGAGCTTCCCCAGCTATTAGAGGCGGCCAGGGATTTTTATGAGAGAAGATTTGGCGTGAAGCTGGACACGGAAGAGATCATGAGCCTCTATGGGTCACAGGAGGGAGTAGCCCACATTGGCTGGGCTCTGTGCGACCCGGGAGATCTGGTTCTGGTGCCGAATCCAGGATACCCAATTTTCTCAGTGGGGCCTCAGCTATGCGATGCCAGGATCTGGGAATATCCTCTTTTGCCGGAAAACGGGTTTCTGCCGGATCTGGGAGACATTCCGGCAAAGATCGCCAGACAGGCGAAGCTGATGATTGTAAACTTTCCGGGGAATCCTGTGTGCAAAGTGGCTCCGGATTCCTTTTACCGGGAGCTGATTGAGTTTGCCAGGAAGTATGAGATTATCATTCTCCACGACAATGCCTATGCGGATCTTGTGTTCGGAGATAAGACTGGGGGCTCTTTCCTGGCTTTCCAGGGGGCCAAGGAGGTAGGCGTGGAATTTTATTCCCTCTCCAAAACCTTCAGCTACACAGGGGCCAGAATGTCCTTTGCCCTGGGAAGGCGGGATATTATACAGAAATTTAAGGCTTTGCGCACCCAGTTTGACTACGGAACCTTTCTTCCGGTCCAGTATGGCGCCATTGCCGCTTTGACAGGTCCCTTTGACAGCGTGATTACCCAGTGCAGGGAGTACGAAGAGAGAAACCAGGCGCTGTGCGGAGGCCTTCGCAGCATAGGCTGGGAGGTGCCGGACAGCGAAGGAACGATGTTTGTGTGGGCGCCCATTCCCCAAGGCTTTGAAAATTCCATGGAGTTTACCCTGGAGCTGATGGAGCGCTCAGGAGTGATCTGCGTGCCGGGCAGCAGTTTCGGAAGCCTGGGCGAGGGCTATGTGCGGCTGGCCCTGGTTCTGCCGCCGGAGCAGCTTAGGGAAGCTGTGGAAAGTATCAGAAGAAGCGGGATATTAGAAAAACGTGGATGAAAGCATTTCCCTGGAATAAGTTTGTTCCCTTGCATTTACTGAGGAACTATTGTATGATAAGAAAAACAGCGGCCGTCCGGGAAGGGCGGCTGCGGGAAACGGAGATTTCCGTATGGAAAATTTAATAAAAGCTTTGTCTGCACAGGCAGGCAATGAGTGTGTCTTTGTACAGGAAGAGATGAAAAAGCATACTACCTTTCGCATAGGAGGACCGGCTGACGTCTTTGTGACGCCGGGAACCACCCAGGCGGCAGCGGGAGTAGTTCAGATCTGCCGGGAGAGCAAGACACCCTTTTATATTATAGGAAATGGAAGCAACCTCCTGGTCTCAGACCAGGGCTACAGGGGGGTTGTGATCCAGCTTTACAAAAATTTCAGCCGGATCGAAGTAAAAGAAAATATCATAGAGGCCCAGGCTGGAGCCATGCTTTCCTCCATAGCGGCAAAGGCCAGAGATCATTCTCTTTCTGGATTTGAATTTGCGGCGGGGATTCCAGGCACTCTGGGAGGCGCCATGGTCATGAATGCGGGAGCCTATGGCGGGGAGCTGAAGGATGTCCTGACAGAAGCCCTGATCTTGGACCCTGAAGGACAGGTTCGCTGGGTGTCTGCGGCGGATATGGAGTTTGGCTACAGAAAGAGCGCTGTGGGAGCCAGAGGATGGATCGCCCTGGGGGCTAGGCTTTCGCTGTCAGAGGGCAGCCCGGATGAGATCCGCAGCCGTATGGAGGAGCTGAAGAGGCAGAGAGTGAGCAAGCAGCCTTTGGAATATCCCAGTGCGGGCAGTACTTTTAAACGGCCGGAGGGGTATTTTGCCGGGAAACTTATTATGGAGGCGGGTCTGCGGGGCTTTTCTGTAGGGGACGCCCAGGTGTCCGAGAAGCACTGCGGATTTGTTATAAATAAAGGAAATGCCACGGCCCGGGAGGTGAGGGCCTTAATGCAGGAGGTGGTGCGCCGGGTGAAAGAGAATTCCGGTGTGACATTGGAGCCGGAAGTAAAGATGCTTGGAGAGTTTTAAAATGAGGTTTGTGATTGTGACCGGTATGTCGGGTGCCGGGAAAAGTACGGCTTTAAAAATCCTGGAGGATGAGGGGTATTTCTGTGCGGATAATCTCCCCATTCCTCTGGTGGAAAAATTTGCGGATCTTGCGTTCACCCCGGAGCGGGAATACAACAAGGTGGCTTTGGGCGTAGACATTCGCAGCGGCCGGGAGATTGTGGGCCTTCAGTCTGTTTTGGAGGGACTTACGTTCAAGGGGCTGAAATATGAAATCCTGTATCTGGATGCCAGGGATGAGGTGCTGGTAAAACGTTATAAAGAGACGAGACGGAGTCATCCTCTGGCCAGGAGCGGACGGCTGGAAGAGGGAATCCGCACGGAGCGGGAGTCTCTTGCATTTCTGAAGAAGCAGGCGGATTATATTCTGGATACCTCCAATCTTCTGACCCGGGAGCTGCGGGAGGCCATGGCCAAGATTTTTGTGAATCTGCAGGAGTATAAAAATATTTTTATTACAGTTCTGTCCTTTGGCTTCAAGTATGGAATCCCCGGGGACTCGGATCTTGTATTTGACGTCAGGTTTCTTCCCAACCCTTACTACGTGCCGGAGCTAAAGCACAAAACAGGGGAAGACCAGGAAGTGCAGGATTACGTCATGGGATTTGAACTTTCCCATCGTTTCCTTGAAAAGCTTGAGGATATGGTGGAATTTCTTCTGCCCAATTACGTGTCAGAGGGAAAAAACCAACTGGTGATCAGCATTGGCTGTACCGGCGGAAAGCACCGTTCCGTGACTCTGGCAGAGAAATTATTCGGATATCTGAGCGGCCATGCGGAATATGGGGTGAAGCTTGAACACCGGGATATCCGAAAATAAGTAAGGAGGCAGATATGACATTTTCTGCAGAGGTAAAAGAAGAGCTCTCTCACAGACTGCCGGCAGCGAGACATTGCCAGCTTGCGGAGCTGGCTGCCATAGCGGGTATGTGTGCAGATGTGTGTATATCGGCTGAAAATAGGTTTTCTCTCAGAATTCGTACAGAAAATCTTCCAGTTGCAAGAAAGGGCTTTACATTATTACAAAAAACATTTAATATAAGTAGTGATGTGTGCGTTTGCCTACATAAAAATGATGAGCGGTGTACCCGCATTTATACAGTGTGGGTCAGAGACCATCATGAGACGGTAAGAGTCCTGCAGGGTTTGAAACTCCTGGACGAAGAGGGGGAAGTTGCGGAGCATATGGCCCCGGCCAACTCTCTGCTGGTTCAGAAATCCTGCTGTCGGCGTGCGTTCGTCAGAGGGGCGTTTTTGTCGGCGGGGTCCATCAGCAATCCGCTGAAATCTTACCATTTTGAGATTGTCTGTACCTCCATGGCTAGGGCAGAGCAGCTTCAGTTTTTTATCCGATCTTTTGGGCCTGATGCCAAAATTGTACAGCGTAAGAAATCCTTTATTGTTTATATTAAAGAAGGAGCACAGATTGTTGACATGCTCAACATCATGGAAGCGCATATATCACTGATGAACCTGGAGAATATCCGCATCGTGCGGGAGATGCGCAATGCGGTAAACCGAAAAGTAAACTGTGAGGCAGCCAATATCAATAAGACTGTGGGTGCGGCAGTGCGGCAGATGGAGGATATACGGTATCTGGAAACCGTAAAAGGCCTGGAAAAGCTTCCTGCCGGACTTGCTTCCATAGCACAGCTTCGTCTGGAGCATCCGGACGCAACTCTGAAAGAGCTTGGTGAGATGTTGGATCCTCCGGTGGGGAAATCCGGTGTCAATCACAGGCTGAGAAAGCTTGGCCAGTTGGCGGAAGAGCTAAGGCAAAACAAGGAGGAGAATTATTATGACTAAGAAACAGATCACTATTCAGCTTCCCAGTGGTTTGGAGGCACGTCCTGTAGCGCTGCTTGTACAGGTGGCCAGCCAGTTTTCAAGTGAAATCCGTATAGAGACTGGTGATAAGACGGTAAACGCCAAGAGTATCATGGGTATGATGACTTTAGGACTGTCAGCAGGGGAGACAGTTGTAGTGACTGCCAATGGAGCGGATGAGCAGGAAGCACTCCAGAAAATCGAAAAATATCTGAGCGCAGCAGGCTGAACATACAGGCGTGTCAGTTGACAGGAGATAGGAGGGACATTTCGGCATATCTAAACCATGCTGAAATGTCCTTTCGCAGTATTAGAGGATTTATATAGAGGGAAGTATTTCCCATGAGATCGACAAGACAGAAAAACAGGTTTTCAATTTGGAGGCGAATATGGAAATATATCAGGCCCAGCCTGACCAACTGGATTCAGTTTATGACCTTACTGCACAGGTGATTCGGGAAGTGTTTCCTTATTATTATCCCGGTCCGGTGGCGGAATTTTTTTTAAATCTGCACAGCAGGGAAGAAATTCTTAAAGATATTAAAGAGGGAAGCGTGTACCTGGTAAAAGACAGGGAAGAGTACGTTGGGACAGGGACATGGCACAGGAATCACCTCTCACGGATTTTTATCAGGACAGACTGCCAGAAGAAAGGATACGGTGGCTTTCTGATGGATTATTTGGAAGAAAAATCCTCCCAGACGGGAAAAACTGTTCTGGTGGAGTCTTCCCTTCCGGGAGCGGGATTTTACGAAAAAAGAGGGTATAAGACGTTATGCCACCGCGCTGCTCCGGTGGGCGGAGGATATATGCTGGTATATGAGATTATGAGAAAAAAATTATAAAAAGATTTTCAAAAAGGGCTTGCTTTTATTGGAAAATTGTGTATAATATCAGTAACAATTACTATTATTAAATTAAGGAGGACAAACAAATGAAGGAATTAAAAGGCTCAAAGACAGAACAGAACCTGAAAACTGCATTCGCCGGAGAATCCGAGGCTACCAATAAATATACATATTTTGCCAGCAAGGCTAAGAAGGACGGATACGTTCAGATTGCCTCTATTTTCGAAGAGACAGCAGCCAACGAGAGAGAGCATGCGAAGATCTGGTATAAGCTTCTGAACGGCGGCTCTGTGGGATCCACAGTGGACAATCTGGTAGAGGCAGCCAACGGCGAGAATTATGAATGGACAGACATGTATGCGAATTTTGCCAAGGAGGCCAGAGAAGAGGGCTTCGATGAGATCGCTTTCCTCTTTGAAGGGGTTGCAGCCATTGAGAAGGAGCATGAGGCTAGATACCGCAAGCTTCTGGCTAACATTCAGGACGGTCTTGTATTTTCAAGAGATGGAGATATGATCTGGCAGTGCGCAAACTGCGGACATATCGTAGTAGGCAAGAAGGCTCCGGAAGTATGCCCGGTCTGTGCACATCCTCAGAGCTACTTCCAGCTTAAAGCAGAGAACTACTAAAATAGATAAAAAATATTGTAAAAATATAAAACCGGCGGAGCATTTAAACTGCTCCGCCGAAAATTTTTATTTACTGCTTGGCATATTCCGCCACGGCCCGGTCGAATCCTTTAATGTGAGTGTAAAGCCATTCAATGACATTTCTCTGTACCTGCTCTACAAAAGCGGGAGAGGGTCCTTCCTCATCCACCAGCATCTCATGAAGATCACAGACTACCTGGCGCAGATGTTCGTGCTGCTTTTTATGTTCTTCCAGATTCGGATATCCAATTTCCTCCTGAAGTTTTTCTTCTGCGGCGAAATGAAAGTCCGTATATTCAGACAGATAATCCAGGGTTTTCACAGCCGTCACCATACCGGTAGAGGCCTCACACCTCTTTACCAGATCATTGATCTTGGAGATTAATTCCTTGTGCTGGCCGTCAATCATTTCATTTCCTGTCACTAAGCTTTCATCAAATACTGCGTACATGTTTTCTCCTTTCCGGTTCCTGTCAGTCAGGAGCCATTACACCTGTGTGTTGATTCAAGCGAGCAGAGAATCAAACGGACATGCTTGCGCCGCTGCTGGCTTGATGCCCCGTATGCTTGCAAGGGGGCTTTGATTAAGCGTAATTTATCCTGCGAAAAAAGTCAAGTATATTTAAAAAGAATCCGGTGTCGCTTTTGAAGCGACCATCTTTATATAGAGATGGGGTATAGTAAACACAGAAAGAAAAAAGCTGCATTTCAGGCAGCAGGTCAGGAAGAATAAGGAGGAGAGCGAAATGAAAGAAAAATTAACAGAAATGGTTTTTATCCTGGACAGAAGCGGTTCTATGAGTGGACTTGAGAGCGATACCATCGGAGGTTTCAACAGTATGCTGGAAAAGCAGAAGAGGGAACCGGGAAAAGCGTATGTGACTACCGTGCTGTTTGATAGCCGCTATGAGCTGCTTCATGATCATCTTATGATCCAGGAGGTGGCTCCCATGACGCAAAGGCAGTACTACGTCAGGGGCTGTACGGCCCTTTTAGATGCCATAGGAAAAACCATCCAGAAGATAGTCAATATCCAGAAAAATGCGGGACCTTCCGGGAAAGCAGAACATGTGATCTTTGTAATTACCACAGATGGACTGGAGAATGCCAGCAGGGAATATTCTTGCGGCAGGGTAAAAGAGATGATAGAATATCAGAAAGAAAAATACGGCTGGGAATTTCTCTTCCTGGGAGCCAACATGGATGCAGTTAAGGAGGCGGGGCATCTGGGAATTCAGCCAGACCGGGCGGCCTCATACATTAACGACCCCGATGGAGTGCGTCTGAACTACGAGGTGCTTTCAGAGACTGTAAGCTGTATGCGCATGGGAGCGAAGCCTGAGGGAAGTGAATGGAAATCTTCCATTGAAAAACGGAACGAGGAAAAGAGAAAGAGAAACAAAAAATAATCCCGCCGGGGAGGTGTGCGGTGCCTTTTCAGATTGTACATAACAATATTGTGGATATGAAGACGGATGCGGTGGTCAATGCAGCCAATTCCATGCTGAAGGAAGGGGGCGGCGTCTGCGGGGCTATTTTCTCCAGGGCAGGAGCGGAGAAATTAAAGAAAGCCTGCAATGCCCTGGCGCCCTGCCCGGTGGGACAGGCGGTTGTGACAAAGGGGTTTGCTCTCCAGGCCCGGTATATCATTCATGCGGTAGGGCCTGTCTGGCGGGGAGGGAACTATGGAGAGCGGGAGCTTCTGGCAGGGGCTTACACAAATGCCCTGAATCTGGCCTGGAAAAAGGGCTGCCGCTCTGCGGCTTTTCCGCTGATCTCAGCCGGAATTTACGGCTATCCCCCTCAGGAAGCCCTGGAGATTGCAGTGTCCTGCATCAAAAGTTTTCTGGCAGCCCATGAGATGGATCTCTATCTGGTGGTTTATGACCGGAGAGTGGTAGAGATCAGTGAAAAGCTGTACCGGGACGTGCAGCACTACATAGATACCTATGGCCAGGAAGCAGAAAGAAACAGACGGCTGAATCAGACAGAATTCTGGCAGGCTTATGACAATGCCCCTATGCCCTGTACGGAGAAAGCTGTTCCTCGGGCCCCAGGAGGCAAAAGGAGAACATTAGAAGAGCTGCTGAAAAAAAGGGAGGAAACATTTTCAGAGATGCTCCTGCGCCTGATTGACGAAAAAGGGTATACAGATGTAGAGGTATATAAGAGAGCCAATATGGATCGGAAACTGTTCTCCAAAATCCGCAGCAACCGTGATTATATCCCAAGGAAACAGAATGTGCTGTCTTTGGCTGTATCTCTGCGGCTGTCCCTGGATGAAGCGCTGGATTTTTTGGCCCGGGCAGGTTACGCCCTGTCCATGGCTAATAAAATGGATGTGATCATAAAGTATTTTCTGGAGATTGGAGAATACGATATTTTCCTTATTAATGAGACTTTGTTTGCCTTCGGGCAGCCTACACTTTAAAATAGAACATAAGGAGGAAAAGGATGGGAAGAGATAGACAGGATGCCTTCCGGGGCTGCCTCCTGGGGGGTGCTCTGGGAGATGCTTTGGGCTACACAGTGGAATTTATGAGGCTTAAAGAAATTAAGAGAAAATATGGTTCAGATGGAATCCGGGAGCTGGAATGCAAGAATGATCCTGCTATAATTTCGGACGATACCCAGATGACTCTTTTTACTGGGGCAGGCCTTCTGGAGGCTAAAGGCCGGGGAGCCAGGTTGAATGAGACTCAGTGGCAGAATGCCCTCTGGGATCTTATGAAGGAGTGGTATGATACTCAGGATTTTAAGAGAAAAGTAAAAAAGAGATATTCATGGCTCTGGGAGGTAGAAGAGCTTCATGCCAGGAGGGCTCCGGGAAATACCTGCATGAGAGCCCTGTCCGGACAACAGGGGCCGGGTACTTTAGAAGAGCCATTGAACAACAGTAAAGGCTGCGGAGGCGTAATGAGGGTTGCGCCTGTGGGGCTTTTCTATCCGCCAAACCAGTATGACAGAAAAGAAATCCTCCGGGCCGGGGCCCTGGCTGCGGTTCAGACCCACGGACATGTCCTAGGCTTCCTGCCGGCCGGTATGCATGCCTTGATTGTAAGCGGTGCAGTGTATGAGCCGGAGAAAGGACTGAAGAACATTGTCCGGGAGGCATTGGAGGAAACCGTGGCTTTTGGAAGAGAACTTTTGCCCTTGAATATACAGGTTTCCAGGTTCAGAGACCTCATAGAGAAGGCGGTAACCCTTTCAGAGAGTGAGGAAAAACCTGAGACGGCTCTGAAAGAACTGGGAGAGGGATGGGCTGGAGATGACGCTTTGGCAGATGCGGTGTACTGTGCCCTGAGATTCCAGGACGATTTCCACAGAGCTTTGACTGCCTCCGTGAACCATGACGGAGACAGTGATTCGACAGGTGCCGTTGCGGGAAATATCCTGGGAGCATACCTGGGGTATGAAAAAATTCGTTCTGCTTTTTCGACAGAAAACCTGGAGCTCCGGGATGTGATCCTGAAAATGGCCGATGAACTGTACCGTGACAGCCTGAAGGACTGATATCTGTAATTCATATGGACATAGTTTCAGCGGGGGGTATGGCCTCCTATGCGGAAAGAAATTTGTTCGGCAGATTCACGGAGCTTGGGAAGAACTGTTTTTTCGACAGATTCATATGACATGCGTGAGAGAGAGCCGAAAGCGCTTAGCGCTGCGGCAATCTGTCCGTTATACCCATAAATAGGCACCGCCACGCAGCGAAGTCCTTCTTCGCATTCCTCATCATCCATAGAATAACCTTGACGGCGGACTTTCTCCAGCTCTTTTTTCAGACTTTCCTTATCCGTGATCGTCTTTGATGTCAGCTTCGTCAGTCCTTTTTGGCGGATCAGGATGTCAATCTGCTCATCCGAAAATTCTGTCAGCAGCATTTTACCTGAGCTGGTAGCGTGAAGGGGCGTCTGGCGGCCGATTCGTGCCACGGAAACGCCCATTTCATCTGGAACGTAAAGACAATCCAGATACATACACTCCAGATCGTGTTCGATTACCAAGCAGATTCCCAGCGAAAGAGATTCATAAAGTAATGTCACAATATCTCCTGAGATAGAGCGAAGGCTCATGTGGCTGCGGATCATAGCGGCAATGTTGGAAAGCTTCCAGGTCAGGGCATACCGGCCGGATATAAGATCCTGGTAAACATAGCCTTCCTCCGACAAAAGAGCCAGGTACCGAAGAACTGTAGCCTGGGGAATCCCTGTGCCGGAAGCCAGATCTAGCAAACGCATGGGAGATTTATTTCCAGCCATAAAAGAGATGAGCTGCAGCACCTTTCCGATGGCATGGTTGGCGGAAGCTCCGGTTCCTGCTTTGGTTTCAGAATTTTTTTTCATAATTATTCCCTTCAGATCAATCTTGACTCTGCCTGGCCAGAATCTCTGACCAGGCATCATAATATGTATCATAAGAGAATTCCAGATTTTTTGCAAGAGTGAAGCTGTTTTTTATTTTTCTATTCGCGCTCTACAGATCCTTCCCATGTGCCAACTTTTATATGCTTAGAGGATTCATCGTACCAGTGGGTAGTCACAGTCTTGGCACGGGTATAGAAACGTACGCCGTCCTTTCCGAGAACGTGGAGATCCCCGAAGAAGGAGTCCTTATTCCCTGAGAAGGGGAAATACGCAGAGGGAACCGGAATTCCTACGTTGATTCCCACCATCCCTCCGTCTGTCAGGAAGGAAAACTTTCGGGCATAGTAGCCGCTTTGGGTAAAGATAACAGAACCGTTCGCAAAAGGATTGGCATTCATAAGCGCAATACCTTCGTCGAAATCCTTTACTCTTTTTATCAGGGTAACCGGGCCGAAGATCTCACAGTCGCCTACCGACATACCTGGTTTTACATGATCGAAAATAGTGGGGCCCACGAAAAAGCCTTTTTCATATCCTGGAACTTTAATGCTTCGTCCATCCAGTACAAGTTCCGCTCCTTCTTCAACACCCTTCTGGATCCAATCGGATACTCTCTTCTGGTGTTCGGCAGATACCACAGGGCCAAGCTTTGTGGCAGGATCGTACGCGCAGCCTACAGTTAACTTCTGAGCTTTTTCCTTCAGCATCTTTACAAACTGGTCGGCGATACTTTCCTGAACCACAACGACAGGAAGAGCCATACAGCGCATACCGGCACAGCCATAGGTGGAATTAATGATAGCGTTTGTGGCGCTTTCCAAGTCACAATCTTCAAGAACCAGTGCATGGTTCTTGGCTTCACACTGCGCCTGCACCCTTTTTCCGTGGGCAGAGGCAATAGAATAGATATGTTTTCCTACCTGTGTAGTTCCGACAAAGGTGACCGCTTTTACTCTGGGATCGGTAAGCAGGATTTCGGCCTCTTTTCTGCCGCAGGTTATGAGATTTACGACTCCTTTCGGGAAGTTTCCTTCTTCATAGAAAAGCTCCAGAATTCTCATGGAAGTAAGGGGAGTCTGGGTGGCTGCCTTAAGCACATACGTATTTCCAGTGGCGATTGCCAGAGGGACCATCCAGCCCCATGGAATCATGGCAGGAAAGTTGAAAGGAACAATGCCTGCGCAGACACCCAGGGGCATTCTGTAAGTGGCAGTGTCAAATCCTGTCGTCACCTGCATAGCAGTGTCTCCCTGGATAATGGAAGGCAGAGCGCATGCCAATTCTGTAGGTTCAATGGCCTTCAGGACATCTCCTCTGGCTTCATCCAGATTTTTTCCCAGTTCCTTTGAGCAGAGGAGAGTGAGCTCTTCCAGGTGATTCAGGAGAATGTTTCTCCAGTTAAACATCATTTGAGTTCGTTTGCTTATAGAGAGCTGTGACCATTCAGGATAAGCGGCGTGGGCCGCAGCAATCGCAGATTCTACTTCATCCTGGGTACAGCAAGGAACTTCAGCGATAATTTCTCCTGTACTGGAATCCGTTACAGCTTTATAAGTATCGGTTCGAGACTGCAGCCATTCACCATTTACACAATATTTTTTTCTGAGTACCGACATATGAAAGACTCCTTTCCAAGTAGAATTTTGTAATCAAACTATAACTCCATTTTTTATATTAGTCAATATAAAAATGAAATTTAATTTTAAAAATAAAATTTAATTTCAAAAATAAGCAAAAGAGTAACCAGAACGTTACTGTTCACTCGTATCTCGTGAACAGTAACATTCGCAGGCTCATTTAAAGT
>HHCFC01400__coassemble_1353_pt1 | contig 29471 bp, 22 predicted proteins | sample HHCFC01400__metabat2_high_PE_014 | metagenome-assembled genome bin HHCFC01400
CCGGAAAATGCCAGCTTTTGTTTTCATTTGCGGAAAGCTGTGATAAAATTTAAGTAACTTTTTAGGAAGGCAGGATAGAAATGAGAGAACTGTTGGAGCTTCAGTTTACGATATTTGCGCTGATCGCTGTAGGAGTGCTGGTAAAAAAGAAAGGGATCATTGGCACGACAGGACAGAAGAATATAACGGATCTTGTGATCTATGTGGTTTTGCCCTGCAATACTGTAATGTCATTTTTAAACGGCAAGGTTGACAGCAGTCTTCAGGACTGTGTAACGGTGCTGGGAGTGTCCATCGTGATACAGATTTTTTGTGTAGCATACGGGAAGATTGCTTATGCCAGGGAAGAAGAAGCGGAGAAAAAATGCCTGCAGTATGGGATTATCTGTTCCAATGCGGGATTTTTGGGTAACCCTATGGCAGAGGGGATTTATGGCCCTACGGGACTGATGCTGGCCAGCATTTATCTGATTCCGCTGCGCATCATGATGTGGTCTGAGGGGCTTCGGGTGTTTTCGGGATCATCGGATAAAAAAGAGACAGTAAAGAAGGTTTTCACCCATCCCTGTGTATTGGCCTGTCTCATTGGGCTTGCACTGATGCTTCTTCCGGTATCCCTTCCTGATTTTATTTTGACTCCTGTTAATACCATTGGCCGGTGCAATACGGCTTTGTCTATGTTTGTGATTGGAATGATTCTTGCGGAGATAGACCCAAAGAATTTGGTGGATAGAAAGGTTGTGCGCTATACCGTGGAACGGCTTGTGATGATCCCGCTTCTGGTATTTGCCTTCTGCAGACTGCTGGGACTGGGGCATCTGATTACGGGACTGAGCGTGATCCTGGCCGCCATGCCTGCCGGAGCTACCACAAGTATGCTGGCTGCCAAATATGAGCAGGCGCCTCAGTTCGCTACGAAACTGGTGATTTTTTCTACGCTTTGTTCCATTCCCAGCATCTGCATCTGGAGTATAATATTAGCATAATAAGTTTTTGATATGGAAAAGGATTCTGATAGTCAAAATGGTCACAGGGAGGTACATATGGAGCAAAAGAAAACCACAAGATTTCTCTGGATAAGCCTGGTTGAGTTATTGATTCTATGTGTAGGCGTATTTGGATGGCTTACCTTTTATATGATAAAAGAAAATGAGAATTCTATCAGCCAGGTAGGACAGATCTATATGAGCGAGGTAAGCAGTCAGCTTAATCTGCATTTTACTTCTATTATCGAGCTGCGGCTTTCTCAGGCAGAGGGGATTGTGGATCGAACCCCTCCTTTGGAAGCAAAGTATGGGGAAGAACTGAAGCAGGAGCTTGCCCAGAGCGCCGAGGTACGAGGGTTCTCATACCTGGGGCTGTACAATGCCCAGGGAGAGTTTGAAGTGATTCTGGGAGAAGAGGTTTCTCTTGTGAATCCAGAGCCTTTTCAGGCTTCGCTTACCCAGGGGGAAGAAAAGGTGGCGGAAGGAATCACAGCCTCAGGGCAGGAACTTTTGATGCTGGGGGTTTCCGCCAGCTATCCTATGGCCAACGGAGAGAGAAGCATAGCTCTGGTGGGAGGAATTCCCCTGGAAGAGCTTAACCAGTCCATGGCGCTTCAGAATGAGAGCTCCTTGGTGTATTCTCACATTATCCAAAAAAATGGGAATTATGTGCTGCGGAATCTGGAGGATTCCTTTGAGACCTATTTTGACCGGATGGAAACCTTTATCACGGAAGGCGGAGCTGATACGGTAGCAGAGCTTCAGGCTGCCATGGAGAAGGGAGACAATTATTCAAGGGTAGTAAATGTATCGGGAGAAAGGAGACATCTTTACTGTAGGCCACTGGAACATTCCGAGTGGTATATGGTGACCGTGATGCCTTACGGACTTCTGGATCAGGTGGTGGCCGATTTGGGGAATCAGCGTATGTATGCCACTCTTGGGTGCTGTTTTATAGTGCTGGTGAATCTTCTGGTGATCTTCATCTTGTATTTCAGGATGACTCAAAGACAGGTGAGACTGCTGAAAAATGCCCAGGATGAGGCACAGCGTGCCAATCAGGCTAAGAGTGAATTCCTCTCAAATATGAGCCACGATATCCGAACCCCTATGAATGCCATTGTGGGCATGACGGCCATTGCCTCAGCCAATCTGGAGCATCCGGCCCAGGTCAAAGAATGTCTGAGGAAAATCACTCTTTCCAGCCAGCATCTGCTGGGCCTCATCAATGACGTGCTGGATATGTCCAAGATTGAGAGCGGCAAGCTTACCTTAAATATGGATCAGCTTTCCCTGCGGGAGACGATGGATACGGTTGCCAATATTGTCCAGCCTCAGATAAAAACGAAAAAGCAGCATTTTGATATTTTTATCCAGGACATTTTGGCGGAGGATGTGTACTGTGACGGCGTCAGACTGAATCAAATTCTTCTGAATCTCATGTCTAATGCCATGAAATTTACGCCGGAAGAAGGAAAGGTCTGTGTATTTCTTTACCAGCGGCCTTCCAAGAGAGGCGAGAACTTTGTACAGGTTCATTTCAGAGTGAAGGACAATGGAATCGGTATGTCGCCGGAGTTTCAAGAGAAGCTGTTTGAGTCCTTTTCAAGAGAGGACAATGCCAGAGTACAGAAAATCGAGGGGACCGGACTAGGGATGGCTATCACAAAGTATATTGTGGATGAGATGCAGGGAAGCATAACGGTAGACAGCACCCCTGGGGAAGGAACGGAGTTCCATGTGATTCTGGATCTTGAAAAAGTCCAGGTACAGGAAGAGGATATGCTGCTTCCGCCCTGGGAAGCTCTGGTGGTGGACAATGACGAGACTCTCTGCAGAACCACGGCCTCTTCCCTTAAGGAAATCGGCGTGAAAAGTGAGTGGGCCTTAGGGGGAAGCCAGGCTCTTGAGATGGTTGGACAGCGGCACAGCCAGGGAAGAGATTACCATATCGTGCTGCTGGATTGGAAAATGCCGCAGATGGATGGAATAGAAACAGCCAGAAGGATCCGGCAGAAGGTGGGAATGGATGTACCGATTCTTTTGATCTCGGCCTATGAGTGGTCGGGGATCGAAGAAGAGGCTATGCAGGCTGGAGTTACGGGCTTTATCTCTAAACCTTTGTTTAAATCTACGCTGTATTACGGTCTTCGCGGGTATGCAGAACAGTCGTCTGCAGAAAAAGAGTCCCCGGAGCAGCAAAAGACAGACCTGACAGGGATCCGGATTTTGCTGGCGGAGGATAACGATTTGAATTGGGAAATTGCGGAAGCGCTTCTCTCTGATCTGGGACTTATAATTGAGCGGGCCGAAAACGGAAAGATCTGCCTTGAAATGTTTGAACAGTCTGCAGAAGGGTTCTATAAAGCAGTTCTTATGGACCTGCGGATGCCGGTTATGAATGGATATGAAGCGGCTCAGGGGATCCGTTCCCTGAAGAGGAAGGATGCGGGCGTTCCTATTATTGCCATGACTGCCGATGCTTTTTCGGAGGACATTAAGAAGTGCATGGACTGCGGAATGAACGCCCACGTGGCAAAGCCCATAGATATAAGGGAGCTGACCAGGCTTCTCTCAAAATATCTCTCATAGACAATGGAGGCTGTAAAAAATTCTGTGTTAAGACTGAGCGGAGATTTTTTCCGCAAGCTCATTTAAATAAACCCATCGCTCCATTTTTTCATCTAAGCTGGCCTGTACCTCTTCTTTTTCCAGGGTTAGTTGGGAGAGTTTTGCTGAGTTTGTAGCATTTTCCATCATCTCCTGATCCAGCTTTTCCAGGCGTTCCTCCAGGGAGGCGATGTCCTGGTCGATGGTTTCGTACTCCTTCTGTTCTTTGAAGGTAAATTTCAGCTTTTGGGGACGATTTTGCTTCCAGGTTTCGGAGGCAGGCTTTTTCTTCTGGGGCTGGGAGGTTATTTCCTTTGAAGCGTCAGAAGGAGTTCTGTTTTTGGCCTCAAGATAATCTGTATAGCCTCCCTCATACTGCCGGATTCTGCCGTCGCCGTCAAACTCCAGAATCCGGTCGGCCACATTATCCAGAAAATACCGGTCATGGGACACTGTGATAACAATCCCGGAAAAGGAGTTCAGGTAATCTTCCAATAGGGTAAGGGTGGGGATATCCAGGCTGTTTCCAGGTTCGTCCAGCAGAAGGGTGTTTACCTGGGAACAGAGGATACCCAGAAGATAGAGCCGCCGCCTCTCTCCGCCGGAGAGTTTTCCCACTGGAGAGTACTGCATATCTGGAGTGAAGAGGAAACGTTCCAGCATCTGGGAGGCGCTGACACGTCCTTCGCTGGTCTGGACGTACTCTCCTATATCCCGGATATAGTCGATTACCCGCTGCTGGCTGTCCATTTCCTGTTCTTCCTGGGCAAAATAACCGATTTTTATGGTTTCGCCCATGGTAATGTTCCCTTTATCTGGTTTTGCCAGGCCGGCGATCATCTTCAGAAAGGTAGATTTTCCGCAGCCGTTAGGGCCGATGATTCCCAGTTTTTGATTCTTCAGAAAAATATAAGAGAAGTCCTCCAGGAGCTTTTTGTCTCCGTAGGATTTGGAGATTCCCTCAAGCTCAATAGTCTTTCGCCCCATTCTGGTATGTACTGAATCGATCTGTACTGTCTGGTCGTGCTGGGGCGCTTTTGCGTTTTTCAAGGCTTCCAGCCGTTCCAGGCGGGCACGCTGCTTGGTGGTTCGGGCCCGGCATCCTCTCTTGGCCCACTCCGTCTCAATGCGCAGAATGCTTTGACGCTTTCTTTCGGATGCCATTTCCTGTTCTTCTCTGGCTGCTTTCTGCTCTAAGAAGAGGGAGTAATTTCCCTCATAAGAATAGATGCTGCCCCGGCTGACTTCCAGGATTTTTCCGGTGACACGGTCCAGAAAATAGCGGTCGTGGGTGACCATGAGAATGGTTCCCCGGAAATCCCGCAGATAATCCTCCAGCCATGCAGTCATCTCCTGATCCAGATGGTTGGTAGGTTCGTCCAGAAGGAGTACGTCAAAGTCTTCCGCCAGGGTTTTGGCCAAAGCTGCCTTGCGCCTCTGGCCGCCGGAGAGAGTCGAAAGGGGCGTTTCGTACTGGTCTATACCCAGACGGGTAAGACAGCTTTGTACCTTCCAGTCAGAGTCAGGATTGCCGGACAGAGCATAGGAGCCCACCGTGGCATTTTCCGGAAAAAGAGGATTCTGGGAAAGGTAAGCGATTTTCAGGCCGTTCTGTCGGATGATCTGTCCTGCGTCAGGCTCTTCCTGTGCGGCAATCATTTTCAGAAGGGTGGATTTTCCCGTTCCGTTGATGCCGATAATGCCAATTTTATCTCCCTGGGCGACACCAAAAGAGGCATCCTGAAAAATAGTCTTTTCTCCGTATATTTTAGAAATATGTTCAACGTTGATGATATTCATGAAAATCTCCTTTTAAAACTAAGTGTTTTTCCCATCCATTATACGGCCTTTGCCGCAAAAATCCAAGAGAGAAGAAAAAAAGGGGAAATTATAAAGGGAGATTGACTTTCTTCAGAAAACATGATAATTAGTAAGAAAACCTTCAGGAGGTAAATAGCATGAGGGACATTTACAAAATACATACAAACCCTGCGGCCCCCAAAGAAGCTGTGGTGCAGGGGGATTCTTATCGCATTTCTGTGCTGACACCCTGGCTTCTCAGAATGGAGTACAGCCAGTCGGGAGAATTTGAGGACCGCTCTACGCAGTGCGTTCTGAACCGCGATTTTCCGGTTCCTCAGTTTCAGATTTTTGAGAAGGAAGACTCCTTGACCATTCTTACAGAGGGGCTTATTTTCCAGTATGATAAAAAGCCTTTTTCGCCTAATGGTCTTTCCATACAGGTGCGGGGAACCCGCAGCGCCTGGAATTATGGGGATGAGCCGGAGGATTTAAGAGGCACGGCCAGGACGTTGGATGAGGCGGATGGTGCGATTCCTCTGGAGCATGGGCTGATTTCCAGAAAGGGCTTTGCTTTGATGGACGACAGCGGATCGCTACTGATCCGGGAGGACGGATGGGTGGAACCACGGCAGGGAAGCTGTCAGGATCTTTACTTTTTCGGGTATGGACATCAGTATGAGAAATGTCTGGAAGATTTTTACCATCTTACAGGACATACTCCCCTTCTTCCCAGATTTGTGCTGGGAAACTGGTGGAGCCGTTTTCACAAGTATACCCAGGAAGAGTACCAGGATCTGGTCTGCCGGTTTGAGAAGGAGGAAATTCCTTTTTCTGTAGCGGTCATTGACATGGACTGGCATCTGACACAGATTGATCCCAGGTATGGAAGCGGATGGACGGGCTATACCTGGAACAGAGAGCTGTTTCCCGATCCAGGAAGTTTTATGAACTGGCTGCATGAACATCAGATGAAAGTGACGCTGAACGTACATCCGGCGGAGGGAGTGGGCCCCCATGAGGACGCATACCGGACGATGGCAGAAGCCTTGGGGAAGAACTGGAAGGAAGAAGAGATCATTGAATTCGATATAACAGATCCAAAGTTCCTGGATGCCTACTTTGCATACCTGCATCACCCCAATGAAGAAGCCGGGGTTGATTTCTGGTGGATAGACTGGCAGCAGGGAAGCAGGACGAAAATTCCAGGTCTGGACCCTCTGTGGATGCTGAACCATTACCACTATCTGGACAGTAAGAGAAAGGGAGAGAGGGGGCTGACCTTTTCTCGGTATGCCGGTCTTGGCAGCCACCGCTATCCCGTAGGTTTTTCTGGAGACACGGTGATAACCTGGGAAAGCCTTGCTTTTCAGCCATATTTTACAGCGAATGCCAGCAATGCGGGCTACGGCTGGTGGAGTCACGATATCGGCGGACATATGAAAGGCTATCGGGATGAAGAGCTGACAGTGCGCTGGGTACAGTATGGCGTTTTTTCTCCAATTATGAGGCTTCACAGTACGGACAATCCGTTCATCAGCAAAGAACCGTGGAATTTTGGAGAGACGGCGCAGCGGATTATGAAGCGCTTTCTGAGGATGCGGCACGAACTGATCCCCTATCTGTACTCCATGAATTATCAATCAAGATTTCAGGGGCGGCCTTTAATAAGACCCATGTATTACGCGGAGCCGGAAAGAGAAGAGGCATATCAGGTTCCCAATGAGTATTATTTTGGAACAGAGATGATTGCCTGTCCCATCACGGTACCCCTTGATAAAAAGGCCAAGACCGCTCCGGTAAAGGCCTGGATTCCGGAGGGAATGTGGTTTTATTTCTTTAACGGAAGAATCTACCAGGGAGGAAGGATGATGTACCTTCACAGAGAACTGGAGGATTTCCCTGTGCTGGTGAAGGCAGGAGGAATTATCCCCATGGCGGATTTTGAAGAATTTACCAATTCTACGGAAAATCCCGATCACCTTGCGGTGAGAATTTTCCCGGGAGCCGGGGGCTGCTTCCATCTGTATGAGGACGCAGGCAGAGAAGAAGATTCCTGCGGCGACACGGTTATGAACTGGGATTACCAGCAGGGGATTTTCACTATTTCGCCGGAGGGACGCCTGGACTCTCTTCCGGCCAGGAGAAGCTTCCGGCTGGAGTTCTGGGACATCCGTCCGGCAGAAGCGGAGGTCTATATTGATGGAAAGAGAGCAGAGGCGGAGAGTTCTTATGACGGAGAAAGACAGATACTTACCGTCTCCATTGCCTCCGCAGACAAGGCCAGCCGCATTGAGGTGAGATTTAAAGAAAAACCTGAACTGGGAACCAATGACCTGAAAGGGCAGTGCTACAGGATTTTATACAATGCAGAGATGGAATATGGAAAGAAGCTGCAGATTTTCCAGTATCTCCAGGAAGGCAAGCTGCCTGTGATTCTGTGCGGAATCCTGGAGACCATGGAGCTGGAAGAAGAGATTCTGGGAGCTTTGAAAGAAGTGCTGACAGCATAAAAACCAGAGAGCAAAAATTATAGACATTTTAACGAAAGGAGGAAAGAGCATGAGAGTAGGATGTGTGAAAGAGATTAAAAAGTATGAGTACCGGGTGGGCCTTACTCCGGATAACGTCAAGAGCTACCGGGCAGCCGGGCATACGGTATTCATCGAAGAGGGCGCCGGAGAAGGATCGGGCTTTTCGGATGAGGAATATGTCCAGGCGGGAGCCATGATGGTGAAATCCGCTGAAGAAGTGTGGGAGAAAAGCGAGATGATAGTGAAAGTGAAGGAACCCCTGCCGGAAGAATATCCATATTTTCATCAGGATTTGATCCTCTATACCTACCTTCATCTGGCTGCGGACCGGCCGCAGATGGAAGCGCTGATGGAGGCGAAGGTAAAGGGAGTGGCTTATGAGACGCTGATGGAGAAGGACGGCAGCCTGCCGCTGCTGGCGCCCATGAGTCAGATCGCCGGACGTCTGAGCGTCCAGGAAGGAGCCAAGTATCTGGAAAAAACTTTTGGAGGATATGGGGTTCTCCTGGCGGGAGTGCCGGGAACGCCGAAAGCTAAGGTGGTGATCCTGGGCGGAGGCAATGTAGGGACGAATGCTTGTAAGATCGCCGTGGGAATGGGAGCGGATGTGACAGTCATCGATATGAACCTGCACAGGCTTGCGTATCTGGATGATCTCTTCGGAGGAAGGATTCAGACTCTCTACAGCACGGATGCCGTGATTGAGAAGGCCGTGGCAGAGGCGGATCTGGTCATCGGAAGCGTGCTGATTCCCGGACGGGCGGCGCCGAAGCTGATGAAGAAAGAGTATTTAAAGAAGATGAAGAAGGGAAGCGTGATCGTGGACGTGGCAGTGGATCAGGGCGGATGCTGTGAGACTACCAGGGTTACGTACCACGACGACCCCATCTACACGGTGGACGGAGTGATTCACTACTGTGTGGGAAACATGCCTGGAGCGGTACCGAGAACCTCGACGATTGCCCTTACAAACGCGACTTTGAAGTATGGCCTGGAGATTGCCGGAAAGGGGCTTGAGAGAGCCTGCCAGGAAAATCCTGTAATCTATTCAGGCGTCAACACGTACCAGGGATTTTGTACATGCCGGAATGTGGCGGAAAGCTTTGGGATAGAGTGCCGGGGGATAGAAGCGCTGGTTTCTCAGGCATGATCCCAATATCTTATATAGCGATACGAAAGTTTGAAAGGTGCTACATATGCAGAGGGAGAAAAAAAGATTAAAAAAGAGCAGGAAGATCTCCAGTATATCCGGCTGGTTTTTGGTGGCGCTTTTGGTGGCCTTCCTTCTCTATACCATTTACAGCCTTACCAGTTTAATGTCCCTGATGGAGGATATACGGACCCATCCTGTACAGGTGCTGCCTGCTGGGGGAGCTGCAGAGCGATATTGACAATGTCAGGATCAGCTTTGAACAGCTGAAAAATATCAATACGCCCGAGGTGGTGGAGGATGTACGGAAGCAGATCCAGGTCATCTATGAGGATGCCCAGCAGCAGCTTGACGTTATAGAGGAACGTTTTCTTGGAGACGCCAAGGATGTTGAAAAACTGGGCGAGCTGATGGAGCAGATGCAGGCGGATCAGGCGGTGTTTCTCTCCTATGCGGCGGCAGCGGACCGGAGCGAAGAGGAAATTGTCAGCTACAGCTCAGAGCATCTGGCTCAGGTGAACGAGGAGTTTGACCGACAGTTGGAGAAAATTCTGGATCATGCGGGTGCCAGACTCAATGATTTCTATCAGGAGGCAGGCCGTACCAGCTTTAATTCTATCCTAATTTCCTGCGTTGTGTTTGCTGCGGTTCTGGGAGTGTACTTCCTTTATCGCCATCTCCTGAATCGGAATACGGTTCAGCTCCAGGCCCAGAATCAGCTTTTTGAACTCCTGTCCCAAAATGTGGATAATGTGTTCATGATCAATGAGCTGAAATATCCTGAGAGGAACTTTATTTCAGAGAATGCGGAGCGGATTTTAGGATTTGCGCCGGATCCCAGGAACATCTCGCCGGAATTTCTCTTTGCGTATATGACACAGGAGGATCAGGAAAAGATCAGCCAGTTGTTTCAGACCCATGGGGAAACTCATTGGAGTGCTACGTTTCATTACCGCCATCCTGCCCAGTCGGAAGAGAAAATCTTTTTGCTCCAGACCTACCGGATTTTTTCGGAATCCCAGGAGCAGTTTATTACGGTGCTGACAGATGAGACGAAGCTTCTCAGGATTCAGAAGGAGCTGGAGGCAGCCATTGTGCGGGCGGAGCAGGCGAATCTGGCTAAGAGCGAATTCCTCTCCAGGATGTCCCATGAGATACGGACGCCTATGAACGGAATTATGGGGATGATCATGATCGCCCAGCAGAATCTGAACAATCAGGAGAAGCTGGCAGAATGTTTGCGCAAGATTAATCTTTCCTCCAGACATTTGCTGGCGCTGATCAACGATGTGCTGGATATGTCAAAGATCGAGAGCGGAAAGATAGAGATCAAGAAAGAAGAATTTGATTTCCGGGTGTTTATGGAGGGGCTTAACAATGTGGCTTACGGACAGGCCCTGGGAAAGGGAATTGAATTTGAGACGGTGTTTGTGGGGGATATAGCGGAGCGGCTTAAGGGAGATTCTCTGAGGCTGAACCAGGTATTGATGAATCTCCTGTCAAATGCTTTGAAATTTACGGCAAAAGGCGGAAGAGTCCTGCTCCGAATTACAAGGCTTAGCCGGACGGAGAAGGAGCTGTGGCTTAAGTTTGAAGTGGAGGACACGGGCTGCGGCATCGCTGAGGAAAACTTTGAGAAAATTTTTAGGGCCTTTGAGCAGGAAAACGCCAATGTGGGGCACGTGTACGGAGGAACTGGTCTTGGACTGTCCATTTCCAAACGCTTTACAGAGATGATGGGCGGCAGGATCACGGTGGACAGCCGCCTGGGGGAGGGAACCACCTTTACAGTGACACTTCCCTTTGGATGGGTGGAAGAGAAGCGGGAGAAACGCAGAGATTTTTCTGGGCTGCGGGTGCTGGCAGCCGATGACGACCCGGATTCTCTGGCTCACACGAAGCTGGTTCTTGATAAGCTTCAGGTCCACAGCGAGGTGACGGACAATGGTTTTGAAGCAGTGGCCAAGGTAGAGCAGGCCCAAACCTCGGGAGATCCCTATGATCTGTGCCTCATTGACTGGAAGATGCCGTATATTGACGGCCTGGAGACCATCCGCAGAATCCGTGCGGCCTCTGTGATCAGTACGCCAGTGCCGGTTTTAATGTCCGCTTATGACACGGGAGAGATTTCCGATGAGAGCCGGGAAGCGGGCGTTGAAGAGATCATTACGAAACCGCTGTTTGAATCTGCCCTGATTTCCCTTCTGGAACGGCATTTCGGGGAAAAACAAGAAAAGGACAAGAAGGAAGATCCTTTGGCCTGTGATTTCAGGGGTAGACGCTTCCTTCTGGTGGAGGATAACGAGCTGAACATGGAGATTGCGGCGGAGCTTTTAGGAGCTACCGGAGCAGTCATTGAAAAGGCGTGGAACGGCAAAGAGGGAGCGGATAAATTTGCCGCTTCGATTCCTGGATATTACGACCTGATCCTTATGGATGTGCAGATGCCTGTCATGGACGGCTACGAGGCAACCAAAGCGATCCGGGCCATGCAGCGGGAGGATGCCGCTTCTATTCCGATTCTGGCTATGACAGCCAATGCTTTTTCGGAGGATGTGGCCAAAAGCCTGTCCTGCGGCATGAACGGGCACATCAGCAAACCCATTGAGTTAAAGGATACGATTAAAAAGATTGCAGAAACCCTGCTCCTTAGGGAAGATAAGTAGTTCCAAAAGGAGCTGCATCAGGGCAAGAGACACTTTACAGAACCCCGGCGGATCAGGGAGAGATCCATGATCAGCCGTTGGGGTTCTGTTTTTTCGTTCTGTAGAAGTCTCAGGAGGATCCTGGCGCCTTCCCGTCCCATTTCTATGGAGGGACGGGAGATAACCGTAATGCCGGGAGCCGTGTAGCGGGCCGCCGGGTGATCGTCAAAACCGGCCAGAGAGATGTCACGTCCCGCCGTAAGGTTTCGCCCCAGAAGAACCTCCATACAGCCAATACAGGTCAGGTTGTTTACGGCAATGACTCCCGTGGGACGTACAGAGGCAGGCAGAGAGAGAAGCTCTTCCATTCCGCAGATGCCGGTTTCCTGAAAATGAACCCCGGGCTTTTGGATGGTTTCATCCACAGGAATCCCATAGTCGGCCATGGCCCTGCGGAATCCCAGGATTCGCTGTCCGCCAAGGCTTACGCCCGGTATGCCCCCCACGAAGGCGATTCTGCGGTGGCCCTTTTTAATCATCTCTTCTGTAAGGAGGTAAGCTCCCTTCGCATTGTCGATTTCCACAGTGTAATAATCATTCTCTGGCCGCCAGCAGTCGATAAGAACGGTTGGCTTCCCCCAATGCTTATAATTTAAAGCGTCGGAGGGAGAGGGGACGGCCAGAATTCCGTCCACCATCCGGGAAAACCTCAGGCGCAGTGTTTCATAATCGCTCTTTTTGAAATCGGCGGAAGAGGAAACGAGTATCGTATACCCCTCTTTTTTCAGGTAAGTCTCGGCACCCTGGATGACGGCTCCGTTAAAATCATTGGTGAAATCCGGTACGATCATCAGGATCGTTTTCGTCTGTCCGGTGACCATGGAAACTGCCAGTTGGTTCTGTACGTAGCCCAATTCATCCACGGCAGCCTGCACCTTACGCTTCGTCTTGTCACTTACCTTGTCCAGGCCGTTCAGTACCCGGGAAACAGTGGAGACGGCTACGCCGGCCTTTCTGGCTACGTCTTTTATCGTGATTTCTTTTTGACGGCGAAGAAATTCTTTTTCCATAGAATCCCTCCTTTCTTACGAGATTTTCATTGACCCTAAAATCATTATATGATAAAATAAAATAGAAAAAAATAAAAACGTTTTTATTTTTGATTATAGCAGAGGAAGGAGATTTTTTCAATGGCAAAACCAAAGATACTTGTAGTAGGAAGCTTTGTGATGGATCAGATTGCCACCACGGAAATCTTTCCCAGGGAGGGGCAGACGGTTTTGGGGGGAACCTTCTCCAAAGCGCCCGGAGGAAAAGGAGCGAACCAGGCAGTGCAGATGGCAAGGCTGGGGGCAGACGTGACCATGGTGGGGAAGCTGGGCCATGACAGCAATGGAGAAGAGATGATCCGCACCTGTAAGGAGGCGGGGATTTGTACAGATTACATCCTGTACGATGAGAAGCTTCCCTCTGGCTGCAGTGTGATTATTTTGGAGGAGGCACCTGGAAAGCAGACGGTGAACCGGATTATTGTGCTTTCAGGATCTAATATGAGTATTACACCGGAGGACGTGGCGTTTTTGAAAGAGCAGGTTGCTCAGTATGACCTGGTGGTGCTTCAGTTGGAGATCCCCATGGAGATCAACGAGCTGGTGGCCCAGTACGCATACGAGAAAGGCGTGCCGGTTATGCTGAATTCCGCACCCAGCGCACCTCTGTCAGATGAGCTGCTCTCCCACCTGACTTATATATCTCCCAATGAGCATGAGGCTTATGATATGGTGGGGATTAAGATTTCCCATTCAGGCCGGGAAGTAAATATGGAAGAGGCCAAAGCGGCCACAGAGGCTTTAAAAGCCAAGGGAGTAAAGAATGTCCTGATTACTTTGGGAGAAGCCGGCGCAGTTCTGGATACGGAAAAAGACGGATTTTATTATAGTCCCTGTGTGGAAGGAATTATGGCTGCAGATCCCACGGCAGCGGGAGATTCCTTTGTGGGAGCCCTCTCGGTGGGACTGTGCTGCGGATGGGGCTATGAAGAGACGCTCCGGTTTGCCAACCATACGGCAGGACTTACGGTGTCAGCCATGGGGGCTATGCCCTCCCTTCCTACCTTAGAGAAGGTGGAGGCATTTATGAAGGAGAAAACGGGAGAGGCGCCGGATACTTCAGTATTGAGATAAAAGCCGAACAGACAGACGGAGGAGATATTTATGCTAACATCAAAATTAATTCATCCTGAAATTATGGCTGCCCTGGCATACTGCGGCCATGGAAGCAAGGTTTTAATAGCGGATGGGAATTATCCCCTGGCGGAAAAGACAGGAAACGCAAAAAAGGTTTATCTTGGGCTGGTTTCTGGAGTGCCTACAGTGACAGAGGTTTTGAAAGCTATCCACTCAGTGGTGGAGATAGAGAAAGCGGAGGTAATGGTGCCGGGCGATGGTTCCACTCCTGAGATTTTTGCGGAGTTTAAGGAAGAGCTTGGGCTGGAACTCTCCGGGGTGGGACGATTTGAGTTCTATGACCTGGCAGGAGAGCCGGATGTGGTTCTGGCGATTTCTACAGGGGAGAAGAGAGTTTTCTCTAATATTCTCCTGACTATAGGGTGCGCATAGGATAAAAGGACAGGCTTTTGAAAGCCTGTTGGACAAAACGCCGTCCGTCTTATTGACGGGCGGCGTTCCATGTAAGGCTATTTCCATCGGATGAAAAGACAATCGTTCCCAGCTCACTGGTCTGCAGAACCTGAACACCATGGGCGCTCAGACGCTGAAGAGTCTCCGGGTGGGGATGGCCGTATTCATTGTCTTTTCCAGCGCTGATGATTGCATAAGCGGGCTGGACCATGGAGAGAAAAAGATCCGTGGTGGCAGTGGATGAGCCGTGATGGCCTGCGCAGAGGACATCACTTGAAAGTTCCCCGTCCTGAAGGCACATATCTTTCTCACTGGCTTCCTCAGCGTCTCCTGTAAGGAGAAAGCTGCTGCCATTATCGGCAATGCGGATCACCATGGAATTATTGTTTGAATCCTCATACTCATCTAGGGGAGCCAGTACGGTAAAGGAGGCATCTCCAAGATAGTAGGTCTCTCCGGGAGCGGGATGGATCAAAGTTTTCCCCTGTTCCCTGACTGCCTGGCAGAGAGAAGAATAGGTGTCTGACTCATGTACGTAATCAGGCCCCATGATTGTATCTGCCGGGAAGACGTGGAGGGCTCCGATGAGTCCGCTTATATGATCCGCATCATAGTGGGAAGCGATTACATAATCCAGGGATTCTACCTGCTGTTGCTTTAGGTAGGCTACTACAAAGGAAGAGGTGTCACGGTCGCCGCCGTCATAGAGCAGAGTATGTTCTCCTGAGCGGACAAAGACCGAAAGACCTTGTCCCACATCCAGAAAATGTACTTCCAGATCTGAGGGTTGGTTCTGTTCTGACTCATTCTGTACTGAATGAGTCTGTGTCGGCTCTGGGGTTACAGTTTCTCTGTCTAGAGAAAGGCCGGCTTCAGAAATCCTGCTCTGTGCCCAGGAGCGCAGGGCCTGGGTTTGATGCGGGAGGGCATAATCCACACAGCATAAAATCAAATAAAGAGGAAGGAAATACCAGAAAAATCTGCTCCAAAGCCCTCTGAGAAAACGGCGTGATCTGTGGCCGCCGAGGTTTTTTCTTTTTTTTTGGCCTGTCTGTTTTTTACTCATTTGTCCTTCCGCTGCCTCCTTTTTCGTTCGGCGAAGGGGGGTTTAATGAGAATACCCGTCCTTTGGAACAAAGGACACCCTTCGCTTTTAAAGTGCGTATCTCCCGCATGAGGCTGCTGCGGTCCACGCCCAGGTATTCCGCCAGCTCTGTCAGGGACATGTCGATGGAGAAGGAGGTCTGCCTCTTTTGTTCCTGCTGGTAGGTCAGGTAGTGGAGAAGACGCTGGCGTACAGTCTTAGCAGTCAGCAGATTGATTCTCAGAGAAAGGGCCTGGGATTTTTTTGTAATAATCTGGAACAGATTGTCTGAGAGCTGGGAGTGATGGCCGCAGGCCTTTTCGCATCGCTTGATAATATCTTCATATAGAAGAAACAAAACCTCACAATCTGTATCCGCCTCCACAATATATTCTAAACCCCAGAGGGGAAGGGAAAACATTTCTCCAAAAAGATCGTTAGGGCCAAATCGTTCCAAAAGAGTATAGGAGCCGTCAAAATCGACACAATATAAATGTGCTCTGCCTGAAAGCAGGATTCCGATTTTTCTCAGATGGCTGCTGTATGTCTGGATTGTCTGACCCCGGCGGCAGAATGTTTTCACCGCCTGAAAGCAGTGAAGCATCCGGGAGAGTTCTTCCGGGGAAATGCCGTTGAAAATAGAAATCTGCTGCATAATAATTCTATACCTTCCTCATACCTGTTGTCGTCTCGAAAGCATGGCCCCCTTGGCCTGCAAGCAGTCCATGGCGCCCTGCTTTGAGACTGGACGATTGTGTAATCCATATAAGTCCACGGATTCCTCCGTGCTTCGCACTCCCGGAATCCTAACAGGTATTCGGAATCCAGGCTGCCGCCTTTCTTCCTCATACCTGTTGTCGTCTCGAAAGCATGGCCCCCTTGGCCTGCAAGCAGTCCATGGCGCCCTGCTTTGAGACTGGACGATTGTGTAATCCATATAAGTCCACGGATTCCTCCGTGCTTCGCACTTTCGGAATCCTAACAGGTATTCGGAATCCAGGCTGCCGCCTTCCTTCCTCATACCTGTTGTCGTCTCGAAAGCATGGCCCCACTGGCCTGCAAGCAGTCCATGGCGCCCTGCTTTGAGACTGGACTTATAGTATAATATAAAAATGTGGCAAATGCTACAGATACGGGCAGAAAATTGTGCAATAATAGAGACGGTTTTTCTGGTAATTTTTAACTGACTGGGATATAATTGAGAAAACAGGCATCTGCAGAGCCAGGAGGTGGAATCCTGTAAAGCATCTGTGGAAGCAGTAAAGAAAAGGAGGAGACTATGTACTGTTATAGAAAAGTAACGGACGATCTTTATTGGGTAGGAGGAAATGACCGCCGCCTTGCCATGTTTGAAGGCGTATATTCTGTTCCGGACGGCGTATCCTATAACTCTTACCTGCTTTTGGATGAGAAGACGGTGCTCTTTGATACGGTAGATAAAGCGGTAAAGGGTGTTTTCTTCGATAATATCAAAGAGGTTCTGGGTGAGAGAAGCCTGGATTATCTGGTGGTTCATCATATGGAGCCGGATCACTCAGAGGCTATCCAGGAATTGGTGATGCGCTACCCGGATGTGAAGATTATCTGCAATCAGAAGATTGCTGGGATGATCAAGCAGTTCTTTGAGTTTGACATTGATTCCAGAGCGATTCTTATGAAAGAGGGAGACAGCTTCTCCACAGGAAAGCATAATCTTGTCTTTGTGATGGCTCCCATGGTACACTGGCCGGAAGTTATGGTTTCCTACGATACCACGGATAAGATTCTTTTCTCCGCAGATGGTTTCGGAACCTTTGGCGCATTGAACGGTGCCCTGTTTGCGGATGAAGTGAACTTTGAAAGAGATTATCTGGATGAAGCCAGAAGATATTATACGAATATCGTTGGAAAATACGGGGATCAGGTGCAGGCCCTTTTGAAGAAAGCGGCTACGCTGGAGATTGAGATGATCTGCCCCCTTCACGGCTTTGTTTGGAGAAAGAATATCGGAGATTATATTGCAAAATATATGCACTGGAGTTCCTATGCGCCGGAAGAATACGGTGTAGTGATCGCCTATGCATCAGTGTACGGCCATACGGAGAATGCCGCTGAGATCCTGGCCTGCAGGCTGAGAGAAAAAGGCATTAAGACCGTTATGTTTGATGTGTCCGTGACACCGGCTTCTGATATTATTGCGGCATGCTTTAAGTGGAGCCATATTGTTTTTGCCTCCACGACCTACAATGCGGGGATTTTCGTAAATATGGAAGCTCTGATTTTTGATCTGGTAGCCCATAATATTCAGAACCGCACCGTTGCTTTTATTGAGAATGGATCCTGGGCTCCCACCAGCGGGAAGCTGATGCGGGCTGAGATAGAGAAGTGCAAGAATATGACCATTCTTGACGGTCAGCTCACTCTGAAATCCGCCCTCAAGAGAGACCAGCTTCCGCAGATTGACCAGTTGGTAGAGGCTCTGGCAGCTTCTATGCCGGAAAATGCCAAGGCCCAGGATGCCAGCAAGGCCATCGAGGCGGCGGCTGAAGCAGCTGCGGTTGATCCTCAGGCAATGTTTAAGCTTTCCTACGGCCTGTTTGTCCTGACTGCAAAAGATGGAGATAAGGACAACGGCTGCATCATCAACACGGCTATGCAGCTTACCGATGTGAAGAAGAGAGTGGTTATCGGTGTAAATAAGGCGAACTATACATGTGAAATGATTGCTAAGACCGGAACCTTTAACCTGTCTGTTCTGACTACGGACACGCCCTTTAAGATTTTCCAGCAGTTCGGTTTCCAGAGCGGCAGGGATACGGATAAATTTGCTCAGGGAGGACAGGAAGTGCGTACGGCCAACGGACTTCGCTATGTGGCGGAATACTCCAATGCGGTAATCTCCTGCAAGGTTGTAGATTCTTATGATTATGATACCCACACTCTGTTTGTGGCGGATGTGACGGAGGCAGTGGTGCTGTCCAATACCCCCAGCACTACCTATCAGTATTACTTTGACCATATTAAGCCCCAGCCTCAGCCCACCACAGACAAGAAGGGATTTGTGTGCAAGATCTGTGGATATATCTATGAGGGAGAGACTCTGCCGGATGATTTCATCTGCCCGCTGTGCAAGCATGGCGCAGAAGATTTTGAGCCCCTTGGATAAGGGAACGGATATAGAAAATAACGAATCAAGGAGGAATTTTATATGAAATATGTATGCGATGTATGCGGATGGGAATATGACGAGGAAGCAGGAGCGCCGGAATACGGAATTGAGCCGGGCACAAAATGGGAGGATATTCCCGATGATTTCGAATGCCCTCTGTGCGGCGTAGGCAAAGATCAGTTTTCAGAGGCTTGATTCTGAATTATTCTATGTACAAAAGCAAAAAATTAAATTAACTTGTAGAGCAGAGACAGATATGATATAATATTCAACATTCAAAGTTATAAAGAGAGGGAGCTCGTAGGCGGGCTGAGAGGAAGTCATCAACTTCGACCTTTATCACCTGATTTGGGTAATGCCAACGTAGGGATCATATTTAGTGTCAGAGTGTTTCTGTGATAGTAAGGGCATTTTCTGCAGATATGATTTCTGCGGAAAGTGCCTTTTTTCGATGTCAGGCAAAGCTCCCCAGAAGGAGGAAGGATATGAAAGAGTACCATACGCAGATGGAAGCGGCCAGAAAAGGCATCTGCACACCTCAGATGGAGGCGGTGGCGAAAAAAGAAAACATGAGTACGGGAGAACTTATGGAACTGGTGGCCCAGGGAAAAGTGATCATTCCCTGCAATCGGCTCCATACCTGTATCGAGCCCAATGGGATCGGCTCCATGCTGAAGACAAAGATTAATGTAAATCTGGGTACCTCCAGAGACTGGAAGGATATAGACATGGAGCTGCAGAAGGTTCAGGACGCCGTGGATATGGGGGCGGAAGCCATTATGGATCTCAGTTCCTATGGGGATACGGCAAAGTTCCGCCGCAAGCTGACGCAGGAATGTCCTGCTATCATCGGAACCGTGCCTATTTATGATGCGGTGGTGTATTACCACAAGGCCTTAAAGGATATCACGGCCGAGGAATGGCTGAAGGTAGTGGAGATGCATGCCAAAGACGGGGTGGATTTTATGACCATCCATGTGGGAATCAATAAAAACACAGCTCAGAGGTTCAAGCAGAATAAACGTCTTACTAATATTGTGTCCAGGGGCGGCTCCATTATTTTCGCCTGGATGGAGATGACCGGGGAAGAAAATCCTTTCTACCAGTATTATGACAGAATTCTTGACATCTGCCGGGAATATGACGTGACCATGAGTCTGGGGGACGCCTGCCGTCCCGGATGCCTGGAGGACGCATCAGACATTTCACAGATTGAGGAACTGCTCACTTTGGGCGAGCTGACGAAGCGGGCCTGGGAGAAGGATGTGCAGGTGATGGTGGAAGGGCCGGGACACATGCCTATGGACCAGATCGCAGCCAATATGAAGATTCAGCAGACTGTGTGCAAGGGCGCCCCCTTCTATGTGCTGGGGCCTTTGGTGACGGATGTGGCGCCTGGTTATGACCATATTACGGCAGCCATTGGGGGAGCCATAGCGGCGGCCAGCGGTGCCTCCTTCCTCTGCTATGTGACACCGGCGGAGCATCTTCGGCTTCCCGATGTACAGGATGTGAAGGAAGGGATTATAGCTTCTAAAATAGCAGCCCATGCAGCGGACATTGCCAAAGGCGTCCGGGGAGCTATGGACTGGGACCGGAAGATGAGCGATGCCAGAAAGCGGCTTGACTGGGATGAGATGTTTTCACTGGCAATCGATCCGGAGAAGGCCAGAGCGTATCGGGCTTCTGCCAAGCCGGAGAAGGAAGATACATGTTCCATGTGCGGGAATTTCTGCGCTTTGAAAAATATGAACCGGATTCTGGACGGAGAAATTGTCAGCATCTATGATGAGTGATAAGAAGCATAGGCAAGGACGGAAGGAGAGGATTAAAATGCAGATTAATATTAAAAAAATAGCCGTCAGCGGAATGCTGGTGGCGCTGGCGGTAGCCCTTTCGGGATTTTCGATTCCAATCGGAGCTTCCAGATGTTTTCCGGTACAGCACCTTTGCAATGTGATTGCCGGTGTGCTGCTGGGACCGGCATACGGGGTAGGCATGGCTTTTTGTACCTCGCTGATTCGGAATCTTATGGGAACAGGAAGTCTTCTGGCATTTCCGGGAAGCATGGTAGGAGCGCTGCTGTGCGGTCTCCTTTATCAGCATACAGGAAAGCTGACGCTGGCTTATATAGGTGAAGTGACTGGTACCGGCATTCTGGGAGGAATGCTGTGCTATCCGGTAGCCGTATTTCTCATGGGTCAGGAAGCGGCGGTTTTTGCCTACGTGATGCCTTTCCTAATGAGTACCCTCTGCGGAACAGTGATTGCAGCCGTACTGATGGGAGCCCTTCAGAAGTCGGGCGGCTTGTCTTATGTAAGCGGCATTCTGGGGGATGCAAGGAGGCATGCGTGAGAGTGAACCAGGAGGGACTTCTTGAGCGGATGCGCAGAGAGAAGCCGCTGATCCACTGTATTACAAATTATGTGACGGCAGGAGAGGTGGCTAATTATCTTTTGGCAGCAGGGGCCTCCCCGGTGATGGCGGAGGGGCCAAGGGAAGTAGAAGAGATTGCGGCCTCCGCCAGAGCGCTGGTTTTAAATTTGGGAACCTTGCAGGAAGAAAAACTCCCCGCTATGGAGCTGGCGGGCAAAAAAGCAGCCTCCCTTGGACGGCCTGTTGTACTGGATCCCGTGGGTGCGGGAGGCGCTTCTTTCCGAACGGAGTCGGCGAAGAGATTGATGCAGATGATTCCTTGTACTGTAATCCGGGGGAATGCCTCAGAGATTCTGGCCCTGGCGGAGGAAAGACACACCGCTTACGGAGTGGACGCCGGGGAAAAGGACATGCTGACGGATGAAAATCTGCGGCGGCATATTCAGGCAGCTCAAAATCTCAGCCGCACATCTGGAGCGGTAATAATCATGACGGGGAAAGCGGATCTGGTGGCAGATGCCAAGAGGTACTGCCTTGTGAGAAACGGACACCCTATGATGGCCAGGATTACGGGAACCGGCTGCATGCTGGACGCTCTGACCGCTGCATTCCTTTCTGTGGCCCCTGAAACAGAGGGAGAACAGACAGATATTTTTGGGAAGGCCGTATATGCGGCGGCAGCCCATGGGATCTGCGGTGAGCTGGCGTGGGAGCGGACGAAAGAGCAAGAAGGCGGGGCCGGAAGCTTCAGGGTACATTTTTTTGACGCAGTAAGTATGCTGACGGACCGACAGATTCAGGAAGGAGCCAGAATTGAAATTTGACCTTTTACTGTACGGTATTACAGATCGGGCCTGGACCGGAGATGTGAGCCTGGAAGAACAGGTGGAAAAGGCCCTTATGGGAGGCGTGACAATCCTGCAGCTTCGGGAGAAGTCCTTGTCCGATGAGGAATTTCTGGAAGAGGCGATTCGGGTTAAAAGGATTACGGACCGCTATGGTGTTCCTCTCATTATCAACGATAATCTGCAGGTGGCCTTATCTTCAGGGGCGGCCGGCCTCCATGTGGGCCAGGATGATTTGTCCGTGTCAGAGGCCCGAAGGCTTTTGGGGCCCGGACGGATTCTGGGAGTGACAGCCAAGACAGTGGAACAGGCCCGTCAGGCCCAGGCTATGGGGGCCGATTATCTTGGGAGCGGAGCGGTGTTCGGATCCTCCACTAAGGCGGGCGCCAGACCCATGTCCCTGGAAACCTTGAAAGAGATAGCGGGCGCCGTAAAAATTCCTGTGGCGGCTATAGGCGGTATCAACAGTGAAAATATAAAGAAGCTGAGTGGAACCGGTATAGCCGGGGCAGCGGTAGTATCCGGGATTTTTGCCAAGGAGGATATAGCCGGAGCGGCCAGAAGGCTGCGCAGGGAGATGGAAGAGCTGACAGGAAGAAAAAAGAAAACTGTGCTTTCCATAGCCGGTTCCGACTGCAGCGGGGGAGCCGGGATCCAGGCTGATTTAAAGACCATGGAAGCCTTCGGCGTCTATGGAATGTCTGTGGTGACGGCCCTTACAGCCCAGAACACAACTGGGGTCTATGGGATTTTGGAGACGCCTCCATCTTTTACGGCTGGACAGATGGACGCCGTCTTCCAAGATATCTTCCCTGACGCCGTAAAAATCGGTATGCTGGGGAGCCGGGAGAATATCTTGGCAGTGGCAGGAAAGATACGGGAATATGGTTTGAAGCATGTGGTGGCGGATCCTGTCATGGCGGCAAGCACGGGCAGGAGACTGCTTGAAGAAGAAGCCATGGATGCTTTGGAGAGAGAACTGTTTCCTCTTGCGGAGCTGATTACCCCGAATCTCCCGGAAGGCGGAATCCTGCTGGGAGATGAGATTGACACGGAAAGAAAGATGGAAGAAGCGGCAAGGCATCTGGGGGAAAAGTACGGATGCGCTGTCCTCTTGAAAGGCGGTCATCTTTCAGCAAAAGGAGAGCTTCGGGAAAAGGAGGTTTCCCAGGACGTCCTGTATTCCAGGGGAACCCTTACCTGGTTTAAGGGGGAGAGACTCTGGAACCCCAACAGCCATGGGACCGGCTGTACCTTGTCCTCAGCTATAGCCTGCGGCCTGGCCCGGGGAATGTCTTTGGAAACCAGCATCCGGCAGGCGAAGGCATACCTGTCCTGTACTTTGGATGGGGGGCTGTACCTGGGAGAAGGAAGAGGCCCTTTAAACCACGGGGTATGCTGTAAAACTTTTAAAATTTAAAAAGGACAGGAATAAAGCGTTTCTACAGCTAATGCCAGGGCAGCAGCCCTGGCATTTTCAACTCTAGTTTTTTATCGTCAGAAAAAGAAATAAGGTAAATATAAGGAATAAAACAGGGAAACTTCAGGTTAAGCTGGTATAATACTTACATGAGACAAAGGATCTTAAGACAAGGATTATCACAGCAAAGGGGAGCAGTAGACATTGAAAAGAAAAAGGCAAAAGAGAGGAAATGGATTGTGGAAACTAGTAAAAGGGATACTGGGACTTCTTTTGCTGGTTTTTATGCTGGCGGTGGGGATAACGGCATGGCAGGGGTACCAGATGTATGCTGCGGTTATGGAAGAGCAGCCCTTGGAAGAAAAAATAGAAGAGATTCGCCAGGAGCCAGGTTATACAACTCTTGCCGAACTCCCGGAAACGTATCTGAACGCTGTAGTGGCGGCGGAAGATCACAGATTTTTTCAGCATCCGGGAATTGATATAATTGCCATAGGACGGGCTATGAAGAACAATATCCTGGCCGGGAGTCTGCGGGAAGGGGGCAGCACCATCACACAGCAGCTTGCGAGGAATCTTTATTTTACCCAGGAGAAAAAATTTACAAGAAAGGCGGCTGAAATGTTTCTGGCATTTAAGCTGGAAAAAGAATATACAAAGGAAGAGATCCTGGAGCTGTATGTCAATACGATTTATTTTGGAGATGGCTATTATGGAATAGGGGCTGCCAGCCAGGGATATTTTGAGAAAGAGCCCTCACGGATAGACGATTGGGAGTCTGCAATGCTGGCGGGCCTGCCAAACGCTCCCTCCGCTTACGCTCTCACAGAGAATCCTGAGCTGGCGAGGCAGAGGCAGCAGGCCGTGTTAAAACAGATGGTAAAATATGGGTTTTTGACCTCCGGGGAAGCCAGGGAGATAGCCTCAAAGAGCTGATTTGTATCCAGATCCACGAAGCGGTGAAGGCTCAGAAGGCAAAGGGATGGTAGAAAAAGAACATGCCTGCAAAGCTTAAAAGAATGTAGAGAACAGCTTGGAATCTTCCTTTTCCGGGCTGTTTTAAGCGTACAGAAAAGATCCATGTGAAGACTTTCCAGGCAGCGTAGCCCAGAACGGCCCCGCAGGTATTGGCGATCAGGTCGTCCACATCCGAAGCTCTGGAATTAAAGAGCTGAGAAATCTCAATCAAGAGAGAAAAACCGGCGCCAAGAAGAAGAGTTCTGTAAAGCCTGCGCCAGTTTTTCCAAAGGAAAGGCGCCAAAAAGCCCAAGGGCATGCACATAAGGATATTCAGCAGGAAGCTGAAATTTATTCCCGAAAAGGGAACTAGATTTATGTTCCCACGGAAGAGAGACCAATGTGCCCCGGTCTGTAATGGATAAAGAATTTCGCTTAATGTTCCGATCCCCGTAACCTCATAGACCATCCACAGATAGAGGATAAAAACAACGGTCCAAAATTTATAAATGTTTCCGGCTCGGCGGTCCCTTGTAAATAAAAAAATAGCGCAGGGGATCAGGCAGCACAAAATGCCATAGAGAGTTGTCTGACTAAAGTTTATCATTTTCATTTCCTACCTTTTTGTTTTCCTTAATTTTATCATTGAAGAGAAGGGGATATCGGAAGATTTACTTAATAAAAGAGTAGGATTTTGTGAAAGCCAAATTTAAATCCTATTTTAGACTGGCATGAATACTTTATCGACTTCTCCACCTTTCTGTGCTATGATTATATCTCAGATGGAAATCTTCGTCAGAGATATAATCATAGCGCAGAAAGGGGTATTTTCATGGAAAATACGTCTGTAAAAATACAGCATCAGGCAGAAAAACTGTCTAACCATATTTGTCTGGGGATTTTGGCCCATGTGGACGCTGGGAAGACCACCCTGGCGGAGAGCATCCTCTACCGAAGCGGTGCCATCCGAAAAATGGGACGGGTGGATCACGGGGACGCTTTTTTAGATACGTATGCCCTGGAAAAGTCCAGGGGAATTACGATTTTTTCTAAGCAGGCTGAGGTGGTTCTGGAGGGAAAGGAAGCGACACTTTTGGACACTCCGGGCCATGTGGATTTTTCAGCGGAGATGGAGCGCACACTCCAGGTTTTAGATTATGCCATTCTGGTCATCAGCGGAGCGGACGGTGTGCAGGGCCATGTGGAAACTCTCTGGCGGCTTTTGAGAAGGTATAAGATTCCTGTGTTTTTGTGGATTAATAAAATGGATCAGGAGGGAACAAACCGGAAAGAGCTTTTGGAGGAATTGAAAAAAAAGCTGGATGACCGCTGCGTTTCCTTTAGTCAGGAAGAGGAAAGCGAATTTCAGGAAGAGCTTGCCATGTGTAGCGATGCGCTGCTGGATCAATATATGGAGGGAAGGATTATAGAGAGGGGACAGATCCAGGATCTGATCCGTGGGCGGAAAGTTTTTCCTTGCTATTTTGGTTCTGCTCTCAAAATGCAGGGAGTGGATGAATTTCTCCGAGGACTGGGAAAATATATGGTTTTCCCTTCGTATCCTGAGAAATTTGGGGCGAGAGTTTATAAAATCAGCCGGGACAGCCAGGGAAACCGTCTGACTCATATGAAGATAACAGGAGGTTCCCTGAAAGTAAAGATGCTTCTGACTAATCATAAACCTGAAAAGCCGGGATCCCAGGAGTGGGAGGAAAAGGCGGATCAGATTCGGGTCTATTCTGGTTCTGGATATGAAGCGGTTCAAGAGGCCCTGCCAGGGCAGATTTGCGCTGTGACTGGTCTGACCCATACCTATGCCGGAGAAGGCCTTGGGGATGAAGGGGAAGAAATGTCTCCTGTCCTGACGCCTCTTCTGACGTACCAGGTTGTTTTGCCGCCGGAATGCGATGTCCACCAGATGTATTTAAAGCTTAGACAACTGGAGGAAGAAGAGCCGGAGCTTCACATGGTCTGGGAGAAGGGTACGGGGTCGATTCACGTACAGCTTATGGGAGAGGTACAGACAGAGATTCTGGAGAGTATGATCCAGGAACGATTTGGGATAAAAGTAAAATTTGGAGAGGGGAGTATTATTTACAAAGAGACGATTGCTTCTGTGGCGGAGGGAGTGGGGCACTTTGAACCCCTGCGTCATTATGCGGAGGTACATTTGATTTTGGAGCCGGGAGAACCGGGGAGCGGCCTTCAGTTTGACACTTGCTGCAGTGAAGATGTACTGGATCGGAATTGGCAGCGGCTGATTTTGACCCATTTGGAAGAAAAACAGCACCGGGGAGTGCTGACGGGTTCTGAGATCACGGATATGAAGATTACCCTGGCGGCGGGCAGATCTCACACAAAGCATACAGAAGGCGGTGATTTCCGGCAGGCTACCTACCGGGCCGTGCGCCATGGACTTATGAAGGCGGAAAGCATTTTGCTGGAACCTGTATATTCTTTTCGGATAGAGCTTCCTGAGGAAAACGTTGGGAGGGCCATGGCGGACATACAGAAACGTTCAGGGAGCTTTGGACAGCCTGAAATTATAAAAGGGAAGGCCGTGCTTACAGGGGAAGTTCCAGTATCGGAGGTGGCGAATTATCAGTCAGAGCTGCTTTCCTATACAAAAGGAAAAGGCAGGATGGCTTGTACCTTTGAAGGATACCGCCCCTGCCATAATGCGGAAGAGGTGATAGAGCGCCTTGGATATGATCCCGAGGCAGACACGGAAAACCCTGCAGGGTCTGTTTTTTGTTCCCACGGAGCTGGCTTTGTGGTGGACTGGCGGGAGGTAGAGCAGTATATGCACTTGGAACCGGCGCTGAGGCAGGAGCGGGAGACTCCGGAGGAAGAACCGGAGAAGGTTCAGACGGTAAAGAGATCTGTTTCCATAGGACCGTCTCTGGCAGATGATAAGGAGCTTCAGGCAATTTTTGAGAAAACGTATGGAGCGGTGAAGCAAGGCCGGGCCGGCTGGACCAGGAGCGTGGGAAAGAGAGAGAAAGAAAGGCGGGAAGGCAAAAGCAAACTGCCTCAGGACAGGGAGAGTTCGGGAGGAAGAGCCAGGAAAAAACGTGAAAAGGAGTATCTTCTGGTGGACGGGTACAATATTATTTTTGCCTGGGAAGAGTTAAGAGAGCTGGCGGCTGCCAATATTGACAGCGCCAGGGACAAGCTTATGGATATTTTGTCTAATTACCAGGGATACTGCCGGAATACGTTGATTCTGGTTTTTGATGCTTACAAGGTAAAAGGCGGGCAGGGCAGCGTACAGAAGTATCATAATATCTATGTGGTCTATACAAAAGAGGCGGAGACTGCGGATCAGTATATTGAAAAGGCCGTGCATGAGATCAGCAGAGATTATCCTGTGACAGTAGCCACCTCTGATGCCCTGGAGCAGGTGATCATCCTTGGAGCGGGAGCAGCCAGACTTTCCGCAGCAGGATTAAAAGAGGAGATTGAGGCAGCCAGCCAGGAGATGCGCACTTATTTTCAAGATGCCATTCCCGGCAGGAAAAATTACCTCTTTGAGTGTCTCCCTGATGAGCTGGCAGGCCTTTTAGAGGAAGTGCGATTGGGGAAAAAAGACTTAGAAAATTAAGAATGGGTGAACATTCGGTGATTTCAGCCCACGCAAGGGAAAAGTGTGTTATAATCTGACTCCATAACAGAACACGGAAAGGAAGGTGCAGACAGATGAAAAAAAGAAGTGTGATTTTATCAGGGCTATTGGCCTTCAGCCTCATGGCAGCCGTGCCCGTATTGGCAGAAGAGACGGACCAGGGAGAGGCAGACGTACAGGTTAGTGAAACGGAGTTGCTCCAGGAAGATGTTTTGGGTCAGATTGAACAGGCCAACACCCCGGATTCTACATTGGAAAAAAATGGGGATACGGGAATTCATACGATCTATTACGATAGTGAGGGAAATGAAACGTATTCAGACTACGTATACATAGGAGAAAACGCCTTTGTCTATGAAAACAGCCACGGGGATGTCGATGTCCTGCAGGATGGAGAGGGATATGGCTTCAGCTCGGAGGAAAATCTCCCTTATGCCTACTGCTTTTTGGACGAGTCTTCCTATGAGAATTTTTTAAGACAGAACCAAGAAAATTATATAAGTGCTGATTTTTCGGGAGAAGAACTTGTATCAGAGGAAGAGCAGGACGGCGTGACGGTGGTAACTACTGAGATTGCAGGGAAGGATGTCTCAGATCCCTATACAAGCCTGCTTTTTCATGAAGGGGACGGGCTTAAGTTTGTCTATACGGTAGATGCGGCCACCCGCTTGCTGCAGAGCCAGGAATGCTATGAGGTTCAGGAGGATGGAACAGAGCTTCTTCTGGCCAGTACAGTTATGGACACGGAACCGGAGGTATACGAAGTTTCGCCGGAGCTGATGGATCAGATTGACAATGAGGATTCCAGAACGATAACTTTTGTCATTGACCCCGGGACGGAGCAGGAACAGACGGTGGTAAAAACCGTGGGAAAAGGCTGTGCGGTGACGCTGGTTCAGCCTGAGGGCTATACAGGATTGTATACAGATGAAGATTGCACCCAGGTTTACGAAGAAGAAAACTATACGGAGGATGCAACCATATATATGGCAAAAGGGAAATAACCCGCAAGGGCGGCAGCATGCAGATCATGCTGCCGCTTTTGCGGATATTTAAACGGATTGTTTAGGCGGGACAGAAGCAAATTTTTTACGGTAAACGGAAGGGGAACATTTGTATTCCTGTGTAAATATTCGGGCAAAATAATTGGCATCAGCGTATCCGGTAAGCTCGGCGATTTCCTGTACGGTTTTAGCCGTTTCAGTAAGGAGCTTACAGGCGTTGGACAGACGTACCTGATTCAGATACTGTATCACAGTGAGGCCAAACTGCCTTCGGAAGGCAGAAGAAATATAGTTGGGCGTGTAACCGAAATGTTTGGAAAGCTGAGGGAGGGATAGCTTTTCCTGATAATGTGATTCAATATATTTTTGAATAGAGGTTAATTGATTTTCATGTTCTCTCGGATCCAGAAGATGGCTTGCAGAATATAGATTCAGCAGAGAAGAAATATCCTCCAACTGCAGGGACTGGGAAGGTGGATCAGAAAAATAAAAATTTAAAAAGGATAAAAGCTGTGTGGAAGTTTCTTTTTCTGCAAAAAAATTCGGCTGATTTACCAGCGCAGCAAATTTTCTGGCGGCAAGGCAAAACAAGTCATAATTTTTTTCTCCATCCCAGTATAGCAGCTCTGCAAAATGATGTCCTGCTTT
>HHCFC01400__coassemble_1366_pt1 | contig 28280 bp, 23 predicted proteins | sample HHCFC01400__metabat2_high_PE_014 | metagenome-assembled genome bin HHCFC01400
CAGACGAAATTTCTATGCTGCAAAGCTATATCAATATACAGGACTACCGGATGCTTGGAAAATTCACTGTACAGATGCAGGTAGACCCTTCCGTTACGCAGTATCTGGTTCCCCACTTGATCCTGCAGCCTATTGTAGAGAATGCTATCCTGCATGGAATCATGCCTGATAAAAAGAAAAGAAGCTTGATCTCTATCCGGGGAGACATCAGGCAGGGGGTTTTAGTGTTTTCTGTGACGGATAATGGAAGAGGGATGGAAAAAGAGCAAATAGAAGAAATACTGTCAGGAAATAATGAAAAGCGGGAGAGGGGAAGATTCAACAGCATTGGCATACACAATGTGCAGCAGAGGATAAAGCTGCTGTTTGGAGAGAAATACGGGCTGCAGATTTTCAGTACAGCCGGCGTATTTACAACAGTGGTGGTGAATTTGCCGCTGGTTACTGAGCAGGAGGTACAGGCATGTATAGAGTGATGCTGGTAGACGATGATACGATTGCCAGAATGAAATTGAAAAATCTGCTGCAATGGGAAAAATTAAACTGCAGGATTGTGGGCGAAGCTTCCAGCGGCTGGGAGGCAGTGGCCCAGATTGAGAAATGCCGTCCCCAGATTATAATTACCGATATTGATATGCCGGGAATGAATGGGGTAGATTTGATTCAGTATACTAAAAGCTGCCATCCCGAGATATATATTTTAGCTCTCAGCGCTTATGACGATTTTGATTATGTCAGAGACAGCCTGAAATATGGAGCGCTGGATTATATGCTGAAGCATCAGCTGACGGCCAGAAAACTGGAAACAGCGCTGCAGGAAGCTTTTCCATATACGAGTGAATCGCTGGAAAAAGAGTCTAATGTTGGGGCTGCGGATTACGAAGACACTTTTTTGGAAACTTTCATAAAAGATTTTTCACAATGGAATACAGAAGCATTAAAAGAACACATACCTTTAAGATACAGAAAAGGCAAATATGCGCTGGCAGTAGGCTGTTTTGAGGAAGGGAGGAAGATTGAAGAAAAAAGGCTGAGATATTTAAAAGAGATTATCCATGAAACTTTATCTTTTTATGATGGGGAAGTATATTGGGGACGAAAAGAAAATTGTATGATATTTTTATTCATGGCCGCAGAAAAAAACCAAAAAGAAGATATAGAAGAGACTGTCTTGCAGATTAGTCATAACGCAGTCCGTTATACGGGGATGAATCTTGCGTTTAAAACAAGCTCTTTTTATTTTAGTTTGACAGAGACCCAAGGAATATATGATTCCTTGCTGGAAAGAAATGTGAAGCATGAGTTGGGAAAAAAGCGGGCAGATGACAGCCTTGTTCTGAAACTGGAGGAAATAAGAGAGCTGGAACAGAATTTGCAGGACAGAAACATAGATGAAATTAAGCGATGTTTGACTCGCCTTTTCAGCCGTCTTCAGAACAGTGCTGGAAATTCAGGGCAGATCTCTATTATAGCCATTGAGCTGTGCAATATTTTGCAGAGAAAGCTCAGCGAGCAGAATGAAACGTCAAAAAGTATTTTTTTGCTGGGGCGTATAGAGGGAACATTAAAAAATATACAGAATGGTACAAATATTGATAATGTTTATGAACTTGTAATTGCACTGTATTCCGATTATATTCAAAATATTTCCGATGAAGAGAAAGCTCTCTACTCAAATCCCTTAATGAATCAATGTGTACTTTGGATAAAAGAGCATTGGGATCAGCCTATATCGTTAAGAGACGTGGCAGGAGCTTTAAATGTAAACAGCGCATATTTAAGCCGGCTTTTTAAAAGATATACGGGAAAGACAATCGTGGATTTTATCAATGAGCTGAAGATGGAGAGAGCAAAAGAGATGATAGAAGAGGGCGGGCAGTCTCTTAAAGAGATTTCATATAACTTGGGATTTCAGAATTATAACTATTTTTATCGGCTCTTTAAAAAAGTTTACGGGATATCGCCGTCGGATTTAGAGATAAAAAAATCATAAAAAATTATGCAAAACAGCTAAAATGGAATTATAAAAGTCAAAATAGTGAGTATGGTTGTCAAAATGCTTTCTTTTGTATTTCGCCGAAAATGAATACAATAAATCTATCAAAACGTACTGATAAATTTGAAAAGGAGGAATACAAAATGAAAAAAGCATTAGCCCTGCTGCTTGCCGGCACCATGGCTGTTTCGGCGGCGGTACCTGCATTGGCCCAGGAGGATACCTCTGTAATAGGATCCACAGACCCCTCTGCTGTGGTACTGGAACATTGGACCTTTACGGAATTGTTTACGGCCTTTTATGATGACATGGTGACGAAATGGAATGAGGCCAATCCTGATAAGCTGATCCAGCTTAATGTACATGTGCTTCCATATGACGATATGCATAATAAACTGCAGATTGCCTTAAATTCAGGTACGGGAGCGCCGGATACTGTAGACATTGAGATCAGCAAATTTGCGAATTTTACGGAAGGTGACGTACAGCTTATGGACTTAAGCGAGGCGGCAGATCCGTATCGTGAGTATGTGGTTGAATCCAGGCTGGGATTATACAGCAGAGATGAAAAATTGTACGGATGCCCCACACATGTAGGCGCCACCGTGGCATTTTATAATGAAGAGCTGCTCCAGGAAGCGGGAATTGATTACACGGAAATTAAGACCTGGGATGATTTTAAGGAAGCCGGGTCTAAGTATTATGAAGCTACAGGCAAAGCTTTTGGAAATCTTGACACAGGAACCAATATGTTTTTTAATCTGCTGGTAGCAGAGCTTGGATCTGATTATGTGGATGATGAGGGAAATATATCCGTAAATAACCAGGGGATTGTTGAAGCAATGCAGCTGATGAAGGATCTCCAGGAGGCAAACGCCGTCAGTCTGGTACCGGGCGGAAATGTTGATGCGGATGAGGGGTATGCCGCCTATGCCAGCGGAGATTTCGCTGTTATGATTATGCCTCTTTGGATGAGCAACCGATTTATCAATTATATGTCAGATCTGAGCGGAAAGATCGCCGTGGCTCCTGCGCCTGTTGTGGATGATACCCAGGCCTTGTCAGTAGGAAACGGCGGTACGGGAACCGCAGTGATCAAGACCAGTGAAAATGCTGATATCGCTGCCGAGTTTATAGCGTATGCAAAGCTTTCCGCAGATGCAAGTATCGTGCAATGGGAGACCCTGGGGAATGATCCTTGCAATATGTCCGTGTGGACGGATACGGCTGTAACAGAAAATCCAGAAAATAAGTATTTAACATACTATTCCAACAATCCATTTGACACGCTGAATGAAATTAAAGACGGCATTGTACTTTTGGATTCCCAGACTTCACAGTATTATCCCTCAATCAGTAATATGTTCAATACCGTTGTGTTCAACGCTGTATTTGAAAATGGAGAGGATATTCAGGAGACGCTGGATATTGCACAGGAAGATTTACTGAATGAATTTGGATATTGATTGACCATGTCCATATTGCACAGGAAAATGGAATACTTCTATAAAGAGAGTATGTAATGAAACGGACTGGCGTATAAAACGGAATGTACGCCAGTCCCTTTGATTTCTGGGAGGAAAGTCAAATTATGAAAAAACTCTTATATTCCAAAAAGGCAGCTCCCTTTGTTTTTATTGCCCCTTTTGTTCTTACAGTCTTAGTTTTCTGGCTGACACCCGTGGGGAAATCCCTGTTGATGAGTTTTCAGAACGTACTGCCAGGACAAAAAGAATGGATTGGGTTAAAAAATTATGAGCGGCTTATCAATGACAGGTATTTTATTATCGCAATAAAGAATACGTTCCAGTTCACCGTGGGAATGCTTCTTCTGCTGGTTCCCATTCCCATGCTGCTTGCCTGCATTATAAACAGCCGGATTATGAAACACACTGCTTTCTTTAAAACAGTCTATTTTATTCCGGCCTTAACGTCTGTGGTAGTGGCAGGTACGATTTTTCGGCTGATTTTCGGCGAAGGCGAAGGAGCGCTGATGAATCAAGTTCTTCAGTTTTTCGGGCAGGAACCTATAAAATGGCTGAAGATAAAGGGGACCGGCCTGGCGGCGCTTCTTCTGCTTGCCTGCTGGCGCTGGATTGGGGTAAATATGATGTACTATATTGCCGGGCTGCAGAATATCCCTTCGGAGTTATATGAAGCGGCCGCCATTGACGGAGCTAATTCCTGGCAGAAGCTGACCAGGATTTCGGTTCCCCTGCTTAAACCTACCACCACGTACGTCCTGACAATCAGCATTAATGCTGGGCTGTCTATGTTTGTGGAAAGTTATATGCTTTGGAAAGGGAACAATTCCCCCAATAATATTGGACTGACAATTGTAGGCTATCTGTACCGCCAGGGAATTGAAAAGAACGCAATGGGCTATGCTTCCGCAGTTGGGATTTTGCTGCTGGTGACAGTGCTGGTCATTAATCTTGTGCAGCTTTGGCTGACTGGATTTTTTAAAAAGGAGGAATGAGAAGGATGAAAAATGGCAGCCTTTTTCCTATTATGCAGAAAACGGGATCGTATATTCTGTTTACGCTGATTGCTCTGTTCATACTCCTTCCCCTTTATGCGTTATTTCTGGCAACGTTTAAGGATGGAACAGATATGATTCAGCACGGATTGAATCTGGAAATAAATTTTTCTGTGATGCATTTAAAAAACTATGAAATGCTGTTTTCAGGACAGGCCCTTAGATACTGGATCTGGTACAGAAACAGTATGGTATTGACAATTATCCAGGTATTGCTTACATTAATTATCAGCGCTTTTGTGGCATATGGGTTTGGCGCATATGATTTTCCATTAAAGAATTTTTTCTTTTTATTCGTGCTGATTATCATGTCCATTCCTTTTGAAATTATTATGCTGCCGCTGTATCAGCAGATTAATGAGATGCACATGAGTGATACATATTCAGCGGTTCTGCTGCCTTTTTTGGCTAACGCAATGACAATCTTCTTTTTCAGGCAGTATATTTCCGGTGTGCCGTCAGACATTCAGGAAGCGGGCAGAATAGACGGAGCTACGGAGTACGGAATATTTTTTAAATTGATTATGCCGATTATGAAGCCGGCCTTTGCGGCCATGGCCATTCTAAATGGTATGAACAGTTGGAATAATGTTCTTTGGCCCTTGCTTGCTCTGCGATCGGATACCAAGTATACATTGCCGATAGGATTGAATACGCTGATCACACCCTATGGAAATAATTATGATTTATTAATTGTAGGGTCATTTTTCGCAATTATTCCTATTGTGATTTTGTATCTTTGCTTCCAAAGATATTTTGTTGCCGGTATGACGGCTGGAGCAGTGAAGGGATGACGGTATGGACATTACAAATATAATAAAGGCGAATATCCGCAGTACGGCAGATCGGCTTGGTGATGCCTCGGTTACGACGGCAGAGAGTATGATTCCTTTGATGGACGATTCTGCATATCTTAATAAAATAACAGATATCACGTACGGCACCAAGACGGACAAGGAAAAGCTGGATATTTTTTATCCGTCTGAGGGGAATGGCCCATGGCCTGTATTTATGGAGGTACATGGGGGAGCGTGGTATTTTGGACAAAAAAAATCCGTAGAATTTGAGCCGTTTTTAACAGGTTTGAAGCGGGGATTTGCCTGTGTCTCTGCAGGTTATACATTAAGTCCCCAGGGGCATTATCCTCTGCCGGTACAGGAAATCAAAGCTGCCGTGCGGTTTTTGAGAAAGAATGCAGAAAAATATCGGATAGATCCCAACAGAATTGTATTGTGGGGAGGTTCCGCAGGCGCACATCTGGCAGCTCTGGCCGCCGTTTCCTGCGATACAGGGTATTTAGAAAAGGATTTGTTCGGGAACGATTTTTTTTCGGCGAAGCCTAATGCCCTTGTGCTGTGGTATGGGTGTTTTGACTATGAGAAGAATGGAAGACTGCTGGAGGACTGGGTTTATCAAAATTTCTTTGGAGTCAGTGATCTGTCGGAAATCGCAGAACAGCTTAAAAATTCCAGTCCCCTTATACATATAACAAAGGATACGTGTCCCACCTTGCTTCAGCATGGGCTTGCTGACACGATAGTACCATATCAGCAGTCAGTGGGTTATTATGAGACGCTTTTGCGGGCAGGGGCAGATGGCCGCTGCCGTCTCGACCTTCTTCCTGGATGCGATCATGCAGATACCTTTATGTTTTCTGAGAAGAATATTAAAAAAGTCTTTGAATTTTCGGAGAGTATTTTTGCCTAAAATTATATAGAATGCTTTTGGAGGATCATGCTGAGCGGAAGAATACGCCAGGTGTGATCCTTTTGTAATTACAGGATCGTTTCCCGGCCCCCCTGCCAGTAAAAAAGAGGTTTCAAAAAAGCACATAAAGTGATATACTATAGCGGAAAGGCAGGACAGTAAAATGAAGACCGTGATAGAAGACATGCGCGCCGGACTGCGGGAAGAAGGGATACAGCAGGCGGGAGAGATTATTAAAAGGGGAGGCTTGGTGGCTTTTCCAACGGAGACGGTTTACGGGCTGGGGGCAAACGCCCTGGATCCGGAGGCCTCCAGGAAAATCTACGCCGCCAAGGGCAGGCCTTCGGACAATCCGCTGATCGTCCATATCGCAGAATGGGAGGCGCTGGATTTTATTGTACAGGATATACCGGAAGCCGCCAGGAAGCTGGGGGAGGCATTTTGGCCAGGTCCCCTCACCATGATTTTTGCCAGGCGTGAGGCGGTTCCTCTGGCCACCACAGGGGGATTGGAGACGGTAGCCGTGCGGATGCCGGATCATCCGGTAGCTCTCGGGCTGATCCGTGCGGGGGGCGGTTATATAGCGGCGCCCAGCGCCAATACTTCCGGCAGGCCAAGCCCTACCAGGGCTCAGCATGTGCTGGAGGATATGGACGGAGTCATTGATATGATCATAGACGGAGGCGAAGTGGGGATCGGGCTGGAATCCACCATTGTGGATTTCACAGAAGATGTGCCTGTGATACTCCGGCCTGGTTATATTAACCAGGAGATGATACAGAGGGTGATCGGGGAAGTTGAGATGGATCAGGCGCTGATCGGCGAGGATTCCAGCGTACGCCCTAAGGCTCCGGGGATGAAATACCGTCACTATGCGCCTAAAGCGCAGCTTTATATTGTGGAAGGGAATCAGGAGGATGTGCGCCGAAAGATCGATGAGCTGGCGGAGCGGGAGGAAAGACAGGGAAGAAAAGCCGGAGTGATCGTGACAGAAGAATCCGTCCCTTTTTACCGGCACGGCATTCTGAAAGTGATTGGCTCCAGGGGAGACGAGCTTTCCATTTCCAGACATCTTTTCGGTATTCTGCGGGAATTTGACGAGATGGACGTACTGGTGATTTATTCTGAGGCGTTCCACACACCGCACATGGGCCAGGCGATTATGAACCGCCTGCTGAAAGCGGCTGGCCATCAGATAATAAAGACATAAGGAGCAGATATTGTGAAACGATACGACAGGCTTATTTTTGTAAGCAACAGCGATACCGCCATGGGGCCTATGGCAGAAGCTATTCTGCAGAGTAAGTTTTTGCTGGAAGAGCTGTCTATTACTTCCAAGGGAATGGTAGTCTTGTTCCCGGAACCCATCAATCCGAAAGCGGAGGCGGTTCTTGTAAGCAATGGGCTCACTATGAAAGGGCATATGAGCGATCCGCTGGTAGCGGAGGATTTTAACAGCAGGACGCTGGTTTTGTCTATGTCCAGAGCTTTGATGCAGAAGGTGGAAAAGGAATTTGAGGAAGCCAAGGAGAGCAGGCTTCACGTGCTGAATGAGTTCGTCGGCGTGGAAAAAGAGGTGACAAATCCATACGGAGGGTCCCTTGCCGATTATGGACAGTGTTTTATGGAACTTCAGGCTTTGATTACAAAGCTGGTAGTACAATTAAATGAGGAGGAATTACTATGTTAGCATTGGGATGTGATCAGGCGGGATATGGGCTGAAACAGGAGATTATGAAGTATTTGGACGAGAAGGGGATCCAGTATAAGGACTGCGGGACTTATTCAGAGGATCCAGTGGATTACCCGGTGTATGCAAAGGCAGTGGTGAAGGAGATTCAGTCCGGGAACTGCGACAAGGGAATCCTGATCTGCGGTACGGGAATCGGCATCTCCATTACAGCCAACCGTTACAAAGGGATTCGGGCCGCAGTGTGCGGCGACTGCTTCAGTGCGGAGGCCACCAGGCTTCACAATGACGCAAATATACTGGCAATGGGAGCCAGAGTGGTAGGGCCTGGACTTGCCATTAAGATTACAGAGACTTTCCTGAACACTCCGTTCTCAGGGGCGGAACGCCATGCGCGGCGGATCCGGATGATAGACGAGGAGTAAGGTATGCAGAAGACAGTTGTAATGGATCATCCGCTTATCCAGCATAAAATCGGAATTCTCCGCAGGACTGAGACGGGCTCTAAGGATTTCAGGGAGCTGATCAGCGAGATTGCCATGTACATGTGTTATGAGGCCACCAGGGATCTGAAGCTGAAAGATGTGGAGATCGAGACGCCCATCTGCAGAACTACCGTAAAAGAGCTGAGCGGAAAGAAACTGGCGGTGGTGCCTATCTTAAGAGCCGGCCTTGGCATGGTGGACGGTATGTTAGCCATGATTCCTGCCGCAAAGGTGGGGCACATCGGGCTTTACAGAGACCCAAAGACGCTGGAGCCAGTGGAATATTACTGTAAGCTGCCGGCAGATTCGGACGAGAGGGAAGTGTTTGTGGTAGATCCCATGCTGGCTACGGGGGGATCTTCAGTGGCGGCTATCCAGATGCTGAAGGACAAGGGTGTAAAGAACATCAGGTTCATGTGTATTATCGCAGCCCCGGAAGGGGTGGAGAGGATGCAGAAGACCCATCCGGACGTGGATCTGTATATTGGCGCTTTGGATGATCATCTGAATGAACACGGATATATTGTACCGGGCTTGGGAGACGCCGGAGACCGGATTTTTGGAACGAAATAAAACAAGGGGCAGTGTGACTGCCCTTTTTAATTTATTAAGAATCTTTTTGTTTACGGATGTGAAAGGAAGTAATATACTTACAGCAGGGTTAGAATCACAGTGAGGAGGTTTCCATGGAAAGAACAGTGAAAAAAGTGCTGGCTTTGCTGCTGGCGGTTTCTGTGATCCTGCAGACGGCGGGGCTGCCTGTCATGGCAGAAGAGCCGGGGACAGAGCCAGTTCAGACAGAAGCCGGCAAGGAGATAGAAAGTCAAAAGAAACAAAAGGAGAGCGTGCAGCCGGAGACTAAGGCACCGGAGACAAAAGCTCCTGAAACCAAGGCGCCGGAAACGAAAGCTCCCGAGACTAAAGCGCCGGAAACGAAAGCTCCTGAAACCAAGACGCCGGAAACAAAAGCTCCCGAAACGGAAGAGAAGCAGTCTCAGTCGGTTCAAACGCAGCCGGCAGATCCCCCTGCGCAGACAGAACCGACCGCCACGGAACCAGAAAGCTTGCCTGGTACTACAGTTCCGGAAAGCCAGGGCAGCCAGCCACAGGGGCAGGAGAATCAGGCAGAGAGCCAGAGCGGTGAGACAGAGAACCAGGAAGATCAGTCCCAGAACCAGGAAAGCCAGTCCCAGAGCCAGGACGTTCAAGGGGAAAGCCAGACATCTTCACAGCAGACAGAGACAACTCCCACAGAGACTCAGCCAGGATCCGAGACGAGTGAGTCTCAGGAAACGGAGGAATCCGGGACAGAGGAGACGGAGTCTGAGGAAGAGACCGGGACGGAAGATACAGAGAGTGAAAAGTCTGATAAGAAACTGAATGATGGTGAGAAACTGAGCGCCGCCGGATTGTCTGAAGGCCTCAGCGGCGTCCTTCCGTATTTGGCTGTGGCGCAGCAGATAACAGCCCCTGAAGATATAGAGGAAAAGACGATCCTTCAGGGCCAGGAAGCAGGACAGGCTCTGTCAGGTTTAAAGGATTTTTCAAGAAAAATCGCCAGAGGACGCAGCAGCTCCAGCGTGGAGGTCATAAATCTCTACGCTGGAAAAGATGGGAAGTTGGATTTGTCATCTCTTGAGGAAGCGTATAAGGATCGTGTCCTGGACGTAAGCAGCCGCTACATTGTGATAAATATTGTGGCGGATTCCAAAGGACAGTCTCTGAACTTGTCAGGATTTCCTATGAAGTACAACGGACAGACTGTCACATACGAGGATTCTTCCAGGGTAGGATACGTGCTGTATAATTTTACGGCCTTAGAAGGGGAAAAGTTTGTGGACTATACAGGCTCTCTTACATGGACGGGGGCCGGGGAGAAGTCAGGAACGATTCTGGCACCTGGCGCTTCTGTAACCATTTCGGCTGGGCTGAACGGAGCCGTTTATGCTGCATCAGCCGTGCTGAGCGGCAGCGGGGATGATTATCAGCGGATTGTCTTTATAGAAGGAGAGGAAGGCGTTAACCTTCCTGAGGACGAATCGGAGACGGCCCAGGAAGAAAGTTCTCAGACGCAGACGGAAGGCAACGAAGAAGAGCCGGGATCTGAGGCGCAGTCAGATTCAGAATTACAGTCGGACTTAGAATTACAGTCGGATTCAGAATTGCAGTCAGATTCAGAGTTACAGACAGACTCAGAGACGCAGGATACAGAATCCGAAGAGACGGCAGCCGGGCTGCAGACAGAAGAGGCAGGCTCAGAATTACAGACGGAAGAGACTGAATCTGAAATACAGGCTGATTCAGACAGTGAGACGGAGGAAGAAGAATCCGAAGAGTATCAGCCGGAGGATGGCAGCCTTCTTGCGATTTCCCATGAAGAAAAAATCCTAAGTACCTTTCTTGGGGAGACGCAGATACTCAGATGGTATTCCCAGGGGGGCATAACTCTCCAGCTTGGGCTGACGGACGGAGAAGATGCTTCTCTTAGCGTTACAGGTACGGTTTCCCTTAGAGCAGGGGAAATGATTCTGGATCAGAATGGGAATACAGTTTATCAGAAAGACCAGGAAATCCATGTACATACCTTTGCGCCAGGGGAAACATATAATCTGGGAGAGCAGCTTCAATATTCCGGTGTTTATTATATTGAGACCACCGGCGTACAGGAGAGCTACCTGACCCCGGCCAGAGTATATCTGGTGGTAGACGGCACCGGAACGATTTCCCCGAACAGTACGGGAGGAAAGTGGAATACGGAGAGAACCCTTCTTCAGATTCCTGTGTACAAGGATTCTGCTGCGGTTTCCCAGGTAAAAATAACTCTGACAGGGGCAGACGATCAGGGGACGGATATAAATCTTCAAGGTGCCTTTGTGATAAAAGATGATCAGGGAAATGTCCTGAAGGATGCGGCGGGATATCCGCTTTACTATATAAACTGTGCGGCTGACGCACAGCCTGCGGTAGTCAGCGGCTTGGCGGCTGGAAGCTATTACCTGTCGCAGATTTCTTCCCAGGAGGGATATCAGACGGCGGCGGACACGGCATTTACTGTAGAAGATGGAAAAACCACGGAAGCGGCCGTCAGGAATGAACGTCTTGGCAGCCAGGTAAATACTCTGAAGCTTACAGCGGAAGCTTTCTATGGAACCCAGGCCCTTACTGCTGAGAGACCTCAGGTATTTTATGCGGCGCTTTTCTCCGATGAAGGGCTGACGAAGAAGTGCAGCGATGTTAAGACGATGACTATGGATGCGGGCTTGGCAGTTTCAACGGAAGCGGTATTTTCCATGAATGTAGCTGCCCAGGCGCAGACCTTATATCTGGCCAGAACGGATGCTTTCGGTACGCCTGTGGATGATCAGGCAGATTTTACCTGGGCTTTTCAGAATGAAGACGGGACGGCCGTGAGCAGCGTTAATTTTGCAGCAGGGATTTCTTCTGAACAGACGCTTGCAATGGCAGATACGTACATCACCTATCCTTCAGGAGAATTTAGCTGGCAGGCAGAGATTCAGGTGACAAAACAGGTGCTGAACCGGGAAGGGAAGGCCACTCCTGTGTCATCTTCCTTCTATATAATGCTCTATGGAGATCAGGATCATACACAGCCGCTTTTAGAAACTCCTGTTCAGATTCAGCTTGACAATGAATCCTCCAAAGAGGCGGTTATCTCCCTGCCAGTGACTGAGGCAGAGGCTGTGGTCTATGGAGCGGAGACAGACGACCAGGGAACACCTGTAGTATCAGGGGATAAAACCTTCGGATATAATGTCCGCTTTGAAGGAGGAACAGGGGGAGCTGTAAATGTAGCTGTGGGATCAGAGGCAGCCATGACTGTCGTTAACCAGCAGTGTACAGATACAGTAGTGCAGATACGGGTGACAAACCCGTCTGGACGCCATCTCTCCGGGGCCTCCATGGTACTTAAGGATTCCAAAGGAAAGGTTCTGAATTTAAACGGAAAGGTTCTCCAATTCCAGTCGGGAAGTTCGGATTACGTTTTGACTAATCAGCTGTCCGCCGGCACCTATTATCTGTCGCAGATTACGGCGCCTGCCGGCTATCAGGCTTCCCCGGATGTGGAGTTTACCGTTTCGGATGGCCAGACCACAGAGGCGGTGATGATCAATCAGGCTGTATCGCCAGAGGCAGATGGGAAAATAACCGCCTATAAGCAGGTGTACAGCGGGCAGCATCAGGTTTATGCTCAGGATACATCTACCGGCAAGTATGCCGCTCAGGGAAGATATACATTTTATGCGGCGCTTTTCTCGGATAAAGCCCTGACGCAGAAAGTCTCCGATGTGAAGCAGATTACTGTATCGGGCTTCAGCGGGAGTACTGTATTCCGAAATCTGGAAAGAGGGAAAACGTATTATATTGCGGAGACAGACCAGTACGGACAGGTTTTGACTTCGCCAAACAGTTACCGGATCACCTATACCGGCAGCGGACAGGTCAGCCTGGGCAGCGGCAGCAATCCTTCCGGCCAGGTGATTATCCGCAATATTTTCAGCAGTCTTCCAGAGGGGTACCGGTACACAGCCAGGCTGACTTTGAGAAAATATGTGAAAAACTCGGCGGGAGGGGATCTGCCAGTATCTGATACTTTCTATATTGGAATCTACCGTGAACCAGACTATTCAGATACGCCGACCATTGTTCCGATTACCCTGGAGAACGCTGCTTCCGGCAGTGCTGTCAGGAGAATCCTTCTGGCAGGCAACAGTGACGTGACGTATTACTTTGCCGAAGTAGATGCCCAGGGAAACAGAGTCAGCGGTTCCGATACCTTCGGGTATGAGGTGTCCATGAACCACTCCAGTTTGACGATTACCCGGGGAGCGGATGCGGAGGTTTCTGTGACCAACAAAGAGCATGCATCCAAAGTAACTTTGTACCTTACGAAGCGTGTGTTTGAGGGAGTCCAGCCCCTGCAGGTATCTGATACCTTTTACGCAGGACTGTTCAAGGATGAGAAATTCACACAGCTCTATACGGATCCGATTCCGCTTACGCTGAATAACAGCAGCGCTGTGACTCTTAAGCTTTCTCTCAGCCTGGGATCGGCGAAGCAAGCGGAGATCTATGTGGCGGAGGTAGATCAGAATGGGAACCTCCTGCGGAGCAGCCAGGAATTTGGCTATGATATCAGGATGCTGAACGCCAAGGCAGTCTTTGACCAGGATACCACGGAAGTGCAGACGGTTCTGATCAATTCGGTTTATGGAACCAGCACGGACGACGACTGGTCCAGCATATACTCCATGGCAGGAGACGGACTTGGCGGTTCCTATGTATCAGAAAACGGAGCCGTATCTGCTGCGGCTAAGACCGGCGATCCCACTCCGGCAGGGTGGTATCTTGCGCTCCTTCTGCTTTCGGGAGGCTGGCTGACGGCAGGGATTTATCTTAGAAAACTTAGAAAAAACAGGTAAAAATAAGACCAAAAGGGATTGACAGATAATCCCTTTTGGTTTAAAATGAAGGTGAAAAAAGATACAAATTCATTTAAGGGCAAACTTATCGAAAGGTAAGGACGCAAAGCTGAGGACCTAAGGTCGAAAGACTATGGTAGCCGGTTGCCGCATGTTATATGTGTATATGGATGTATTATACTATCCGTGTAGGCAGCCGTCTGTAGTTCTCTATAGACGGTTTTTTATTTCCCCAACATGCGATGCGACACGACGAGAACAGACATCTATAATCTGCATCGGTTTTGTTTGGAAATAAAAAATACAGAGCCTCTCTGGATTAGAAATACCCATATCGGCGGTGTTTAGAATCCATGGGAGGTGTTTTTATGAAAAAATTGGCGAAGTCTGCCCTTTTGCTTCTGACTGCTGTATTGTGCCTGGGACTTTTCACTATGACTGCCGATGCAGCCACCACATCTAAAACTACGACAAAGACTACTACTAAGAAAGTCACTATGGCTTCCAAGGCCAAGAAGAGCAAAAAGGTAAAAACCACAAAGACAAAAAAGACTACCAAGAAAACGAAGAAAAAAAATCAGCAGACCACGAAAGTGACTACTGTAAAGACCACTGTACAGACTACGTACAGGAAGAATTCCAGAATTAAGACTGTGCAGACTACGGTAAAGACAAATGTTAAGACCACCACGAAGAAGGTGGCAGCAGCTTCTGCCAGCAAAAAAACAGCTAAAACAGCAGTGGCGGGGGCTTCCAGTACAGACATTTACGACTTGGCTCCTAAGGCTGGCTCCAATATAAAAAGCGCATTTACCAAGCTTGGCTTCACCGTGAAAGTGAACAGCAGCGCAAGCTATTCAGGATATTTTAACGCAAAGGATCAGTCCATCACCTTAAAGAAGCTGAATGACGACTGCATCTATCATGAACTGGGACATTTCGTAGCCTTTGTTGCAGGAAACGTGGATAAGAAGGCTGAGTTCCAGGCGATCTATAAGGCGGAAAAAAGTAAATATACGGCATGGGATAAATCCTACGTGACCTCAAGCGCATCAGAGTATTTTGCTGAATCCTACAAGAACTTTGTAGAAGATCCCGGAGAGTTGCAAGCATCCCGTCCACAGACATACGCATATGTCGCCAAGGCGGCTGCGGCCATTACAGACAGCCAGGTAGCTAAGGTTTCATCTGTTTACAGTCCCTTCTGGAAATAACAAAAAATAAAATATAAATATAAATATAAATGCGGCCTTTTTCCGTACAGTTCCCGGTTCTATGGAACCGAAAAGACAAATAAACTGTAAGGAAAAGGGCCGCAGGTTTTTTATTATGTCATTTTTAGTTTTTCTCTCCCAATGCATTTTGCCCCTGCTGATTCTATATATTGCCGGATACGGTCTTTTGAAAAAGATCCCTGTTTATGACAGCTTTGTTCGGGGAGCTATGGAAGGCGTAAAAACTACAGTGAAGCTTATCCCTACGCTGGTTGGACTGATGACCGGGGTTGGAGTACTCAGCGCCTCGGGTTTTCTTGACTTTCTGTCAGAGCTGCTGGGAAAATTTATTGACGGAAGGATATTTCCGGCGCCGCTGCTTCCGTTGGCTCTGGTGCGCATGTTCTCTAACAGTGCGGCCACGGGGCTTTTGTTGGAGCTGTATAAAGAATATGGGACGGATTCCAGAATTTCCTGGACTGCGTCCCTGATGATGAGTTCCTGTGAAACGATTTTTTATACCATGAGCATTTACTTTATGACAGTCAGGATTACAAAGACCAGATACACCCTGCCGGGAGCTCTCCTGGCCACTCTGGGAGGAATCGGGGCCAGTGTAATCCTGTCAAATCTCTTGTGCGGCTGAAATTCAGGCAGGATCTTTGGATTCTGCCTCTGCTTTTTTGTGATCCAGTTCATCGGCTTTCTTTTCCGCATCCTTAACGCTGTTCTCATCAACCGGAAGATCCGGATCCTTCTCTTCCGCTTCTGATTCAGTAGAAATCTCGGCTGGGGTATGAACCAGATCGAGATTTTCCATATTTTTGATTTCCCAATGGATCAGGAAAGTCAGTACAGCCCGCAGCACAATGATGCCGGCCACAATGTAGATTTCGTCCAGATTCCTGACTATCACGGTGCGGAGAATCTCACTTCCCAGCTTAAATTCCAGGCCCATGGCCAGACCGTTGGCCAGAACCAAGCGTGTATCCGGAGACTTGCGGATATAATTGACAATGCCCTGGATGCCGGAAAATGTAATCACACAGACTCCGATATACTCAAATAAAAGCATGGCCAGGTTTACAAAAGAGTGCAGAATATTCTCTAAGATTTCCATAGTTTTCTTCCTTTTCAAAATAAAACTGTTTACGGATCCGCTGATTCCTATGTCCGTATCAGAATCAGTATAGCCTTAAATAAAAAGAAACGCAAGCAGTTTCTGATATTATGTAATTGCTAACCTGGGGGATTTGTGCTATAGTAAAGCCATTGGCTGGCGGCGGGCAGAATCTGTGTGGAGTCAGCCTAAGAGAAAATAGGTTATAAAAGGATTAGGATAATTATAAGAAAAGTGGATTTACAGGAGGAAGGAAATGGGGAAAATAGCCATTGTCACAGACAGCAACAGCGGTATTACGCCTGCTCTTGCTAAAGAGTGGGGAGTGTTCGTGGTACCTATGCCGTTTTTTATTAATGAGAAAGTATATTACGAAGATCTTACCTTGACGCAGCCGGAATTTTATCGTTGCATGGAGCAGAATGCTGAGATCAGTACCTCCATGCCATCCATTGGAGAGATCTCAGATCTCTGGGAGAAGCTTCTGCAGGATTATGATCAGGTGCTGCATATTCCTATGTCCAGCGGCCTGAGCGGTTCCTGCGGAGCGGCCATGGCTCTTGCCCAGGACTTTGACGGCAAGGTACAGGTGGTAGATAACAAGCGTATTTCAGTGACTCAAAAGCTGTCAGTCAGGGAGGCCAGGGACATGGTCGCTATGGGCTGGAGCGCGGAGAAGATAAAGAAGTATTTGGAAGATACACAGTACGATTCCAGTATTTATATTACGCTGAATACCCTGTATTATCTGAAGAAAGGCGGAAGGATCACTCCGGCGGCAGCGGCCCTTGGAACTCTTCTGCGTCTGAAGCCAGTGCTGCAGATCCAGGGGGACAAGCTGGATGCGTATGCCAAGAGCCGTACCCTGAAGGCTGCCAAGGCGACTATGCTGGAAGCGATTCAGAAGGATATGAGGGAGCGCTTCCATGCGAAGGAAAATGCAGAGGACATGGAGATTTCCGTCGTTTATTCGGGAACAGATATGACAGAAGTGGAGATTTGGAAAAATGAGGTGCAGGAGGTATTTCCTAATCATACTCTTATGATGGATCCTCTTTCCCTGAGCGTGGCCTGTCATATTGGACCGGGGGCTCTTGCGATCACCTGCTCAAAGAAATTTCAGGGGTAAGATATAATTCATATAAACGGGATTTGGCCGGTTTCTTTTGGGAAACCGGCTATTCGTTTGTCCTTAACCTTTCGTGAGTGTTTCAGCCAGATATTTTTTCAATATAGGGAAAGGGGCGGGGCCGGCGTCCAGGACTGCCTGATGAAATTTTTTCAGGGAAAAATCGTTCCCCATAAGTTCCCTGGCGTAATCCCTGAGCTCATAGAAGTTCAGGCATCCCACATAGTACTGTAAATAGTTGGCAGGAGACTCTAGAATACTGTCATATAAAGAGGAAGCCGTCTCCTGGCTGAAGCCTAGCTGTTCCAGAAATTTTTCCGCATCCTCCCGAGTGTACCCCCGGTAATGAATTCCTATGTCCAGAAGAGAAGCCAGACCCAGGGTAAAGGAGCGGTTTTTCTGTGCCAGGGCAGCCTGCGTGGGATCCCCTTCCCACAGGGAGAAAGAATACATTTCCACATAAGTGGCCCATCCTTCTGTATAGCCCTCCGTTCCCAGAATGCTGCGCAGAAGATCCGGAGCGGCGGCTTCAAAGTATACAGACTGGTAAAGATGGCCGGGATATCCCTCATGAGCCAGAGTGGTATACAAATCCAGTCCTTGGTAATTTCCAGCCGGATTAATATAGATTACATTGCTTTGGTAGTCGTCAATACAGGGCGTCAGGTAAAAAGCTGGACTCAGATATTCCTGGAGGGAATCGTGAACGTATTTTACCTGATATTGAACCTGAGGGGGCAGGGGGAAATCTTCCATAATTTTTCCCCTGAGGTCTTCCAGCATTTCTTCCGGGGATGAGAGCGCTAGGGAAGTGAGGGTGTCTTCCAGTTCGAGATTTCCTCCGCTGTCCCGGATGAGGTTTACCATTTCTCCGTAGTCTTCTACCATCTGGGTTTTTACCGCCTCTTCGATCTCAGGAATAGAACGGCTGTCTCCCACACGGCTTTTTACCAGGTATTCGTAGTACTCCCGGCCCTTGGGCCAGTAGTACAGCCCCATGGAATTTGTGCCGGTGCCCTTCAGGGCGGTCAGGCCCTCTGCCAGTTCTTCATAGGCAGGAATGACAAGACTGGTCAGAATGGAAGAATTTCTCGTCTGGTAATCAATTTTTTCATCCTCGGAAAGATTAGAAATGCTCTGAATTTTATCGTTGAAAATTTCCAGAAGATAGTTGTTTTGGGGATCTGCGGTAAACTCCCGGCACTGGGCGATGATGCTGTCGGCAGTGTCATCGCTCATAAACAACCCGTTTCTGGATTTTTCCTGTTCAAAAGACAAGATAGAGGAAAAGTAGTCGGGAACCTGCGATAAAAGCTGAAGATAATCCTCAATATCTTTCTTGACACGAAATCTGTATTCTGCAAAAAGAATGGGAAGCTGGGCTTGGATTCCAAGGGTGGGGCCCAGAGGTTCTTCATACAGGTACATAGAACCTGCGGCAAGCTCCGTGTCCAGGTAATCCCGGAAAATATCATAAGTAAGCTGGCTGGAGGCGGAGAGCTTTTCATAAGAAAAATCTCCCAAGCTTTTTCGGTAATTTTCCAGAACAGAAAGGCTTTGCCTATGGCTGTCAGGACTGCATGAGCCCAGAGTTACAGGATAATCTTTGAGGCCATAGGCGGAAGGATCCGCCACAGTATAATGGAGATTCAGTGTATTTCCCGAAAGCTCACCAGTGAAAACTTCTTCTGCGAAGGACTGAAATTTGTTTTCCTCTGATTGGAAAATGCCAAGCCAAAGAAAGGCTGCGCCTCCCAGCAGAACCGCTAAAATCAGTAGAATGAGGCGCCGTCCCCGGGAGGGGATTTTGGATAGAAAAGCAGGCATATACGTACTCCAAAAGAATGCTTGGGACATTATATGCAGAAAAAAGAGGGAATAAAACAGAGGGGGATTGCCGCATGAAACAAATGCGGCAATCCCCCAGCCGGGTCAGGAAGGATGTTACCTGCCCTGGAGCTCTTTGTATTCCTGTCCGAACCGTTTTCGGACATAATCTCTTGCCCGGAAAAGGCGTGCCCGGAGTACGGGAAGGGATATATTCAGCTTTCGGGCTGCTTCCTGGTGGGACAGCCCTTCCACACATACCAGTACAAGGACCTCATACCAGAGCTGGTTTACGCTGCTGACCTCATTTAAAATTCTGACCATAAACTCACGGTTAAACATTTTCTCTTCGTATAGGGTGATGCTTTCTTCAGAGGGGCATGCGCTGGTCTCCTGATACGTGCTGTATCCAAGGATGATCTCCCTCTGCGTACTGGATCTTCTGTAATGATCAATCACCGCATTCTGTGTGGCCCTGAACAGCCAGGCCTTCTCGAGATCCGTGTCGATTTTTTCCATGTTCTTATAAAAAGCAAAGAAAACCTGCTGGCAGATCTCCTGGGCAGTCTGAATACTGCCGGTTTTCCCTGCTGCCATTTTCATAACCACATGGCTGTACTGCAAAAAACATCTTTCAAATCTTTTGTTCTTCATGTTCCCTCCTTTGCTGCGGTGCGGGCAGCATAATTTCAGGGATGGCATATCGCCTTCTCTTTTGTAAAAAGTGGTGAAATAGAGGCAGAAGGGATTAGGGCCTCCCTTCTGCCCAGTCACCGGATTTAATTAAAGCAGGCAGGGAAACTGGCCTGAATATCCTCCTTTCCCTAAATCTGGTTTTCATACTGTGATTTAATATTAAATATTTTGGGGAAAAATGTCAACGGTTACTGTCTGCAGACACGCTAAGCCTTGACAAGGATTACAGAACTGTGTTAAGTTTACACATAGAGAATGAAAGATCGAAACCCAGAGAAGGAAAGAGTATGCCGGATGGTACTGTTACAGAGAATTCCCGCCAGGTGAGAGGGGATACGGGAGAGCCGGCAGAAGATGGCTCCGGAGGGGAGCGTCTGAGCCGGCAGGGCCGGTAAGGATGCCACAGGTTCCGCCTGTTACAGCGGAAGGGTAAAAGTGTCATGCTGCTGCAGGCAGCGGCAGAATACCCGCAGAGGTCTGCGCCGTGAGGTGCGGATGAAGAGAAGTGGTAACACGGGAATTTCCCGTCTTCTGGCCGGCTTTGCCGGCAGGAAGGCGGGTTTTTTGATTTAACAGGCATGAAGGGAGAATGAGAATGAGCAAACCAAAATATTATTTAACCACAGCTATTGCCTACACATCTGGAAAGCCTCATATTGGGAATACGTATGAGATCGTGCTGGCAGACAGCATCGCCCGCTATAAGAGGATGCAGGGGTACGATGTGTTTTTCCAGACAGGCACGGATGAGCACGGACAGAAGATTGAGCTGAAGGCGCAGGAAGCAGGGGTAACTCCCAAAGCGTATGTGGACGGCGTGGCTTCCGAAATTAGGCGGATCTGGGATCTTATGGATACATCCTATAATAAATTCATCCGTACCACGGATGCGGATCATGAGGCTCAGGTTCAGAAGATTTTTAAGAAGCTGTATGACCAGGGAGACATCTATAAGGGGTATTATGAAGGATTGTACTGCACCCCCTGCGAATCCTTCTTTACGGAGTCCCAGTTAGTGGACGGGAAGTGCCCGGACTGCGGCAGAGAAGTGACGCCGGCCAGAGAAGAGGCGTATTTCTTTAAAATGAGCAAGTATGCCGACCGGCTGATTGAGCATATTAATACGCATCCTGAATTCATCCAGCCGGTGTCCCGAAAAAATGAGATGATGAATAACTTCCTTCTTCCGGGACTTCAGGATCTGTGCGTTTCCCGAACTTCCTTTAAGTGGGGAATTCCTGTGACCTTTGATCCTAAGCATGTGACGTATGTGTGGCTGGATGCCCTCACCAATTATATTACGGGAATCGGTTACGACTGCGATGGCGACAGCACAGATCAGTTCGGGAAGCTGTGGCCGGCGGATCTCCACCTGATCGGAAAGGACATTATCCGTTTCCATACCATTTACTGGCCGATTTTCCTGATGGCTTTGGGCCTGCCGCTCCCGAAGCAGATCTTTGGGCACCCCTGGCTGCTTCAGGGAGACGGCAAGATGAGCAAGTCAAAAGGGAATGTGCTGTATGCCGATGAGCTGGCAGAATTCTTTGGAGTGGATGCGGTTCGTTACTTTGTGCTCCATGAGATGCCTTTTGAAAATGACGGTGTGATTTCCTGGGAGCTGATGGTGGAGAGACTGAATTCCGATCTGGCCAATACTCTGGGGAATCTTGTGAACCGGACCATCTCCATGACCAACAAATACTTCGGCGGCACCGTCACCTGTAGCCACATGGAAGAGCCCGTGGACGCAGAGCTGAAGGAGCTGGCCCTGGCCGTTCCGGGGAAGGTGTCCGCTAAGATGGATGAGCTGAGAGTGGCTGATGCCATTACGGAAATTTTTGCACTGTTTAAGCGCTGCAATAAATACATTGACGAGACCATGCCCTGGGCTCTGGCAAAGGATGAGTCTAAGAAGGAACGTCTGGCGGAGGTGCTTTACAATCTGACAGAGTGCATCAGTATTGGAGCCTCCCTGCTGAAGGCGTTTATGCCTAAGACCTCGGAAAAGATCCTGGAACAGCTTAATGCTGCTGACCGTTCTCTGGAAGAGATGAAGAGCTACGGCCTGTATCCCTCCGGGAATAAGGTAACGGAAAAGCCGGAGATCCTTTTCGCAAGGCTGGATCTGAAAGAAGTTATGGCTAAAGTAGAAGAGCTTCAAGCGCAAAAAGCGGATGGAGCAGCTCCGGAAAAAGAGGAAGAACCGGGGATTGACCTGGAGCCGAAGGCTGAGATTACATTTGAAGATTTTGAGAAGCTGCAGTTCCAGGTGGGAGAGATAATCGCCTGCGAGGCAGTGAAGAAATCCAAGAAGCTTCTCTGCTCCCAGGTAAAGATCGGAAGCCAGGTAAAACAGATTGTGTCAGGAATCAAAGCCCATTACACCCCGGAAGAGATGGTGGGGAAAAAGGTCATGGTTCTGGTGAACTTAAAGCCGGCCAAATTGGCAGGTGTTCTCTCGGAGGGAATGCTTCTGTGTGCGGAAGACGAGAAGGGAGAGCTCTCTCTGATGGTTCCTGAGAAACATATGCCATCAGGAGCGGAGATTTGCTGACAGATTTTTATATTGAAAAGAATTTGGGCCTCTTCTTTGTTTCACGGGGAAGAGGCTGCTGACAGGAGGATGAGACTATGAAACGAGAAAATGCGTGGACAGCATACAATCAGGAAGAGCTTGCGAAGCTGGAGGCTCTCTGCCAGGATTATAAAAAATATTTGGATCAGGGCAAGACGGAGCGGGAATGCGTGGATGAGACGGTGCGCCTGGCCAGGGAAAAGGGCTATGTGAGCCTTCAGGAGATACAGGCCTCAGGGAAGAAGCTTATGCCCGGGGATAAGGTTTATAACATCTGCATGAATAAAATGATCGCTCTGTTTATGGTAGGGCAGGAACCCTGGAAGGAAGGCATGAGAATCCTGGGTGCTCATATTGATTCTCCCAGGCTTGATATTAAACAGAATCCTCTGTATGAGGATACGGAGCTGGCCTATCTGGACACCCATTATTATGGGGGAATCAAGAAGTACCAGTGGGTGACAATCCCTCTGGCTCTTCATGGGGTGGTAGTGAAGAAGGATGGAACCAGAGTGAACCTCTGTATTGGAGAAAAGGAAGAAGATCCTGTGGTATTTGTATCTGATCTTCTGATCCATCTGGCCGGAGAGCAGATGGAGAAAAAAGCCCGCCTTGTAATAGAGGGAGAAAATCTGGACGTGCTGGTGGGAAGCCGTCCTCTGGCCCAGGAGCCGGGAGAAGATGAGGAGGCCAAGGCCCAGGATAAGGAAAAGGTAAAACAGCAGATTCTGAATCTGCTTAAGAATCAGTATAATATTGAGGAAGAGGATTTCCTCTCTGCGGAGATCGAAGTGGTGCCTGCGGATAAGGCCAGAGACTGCGGCCTGGACCGCAGCATGATCATGGCCTACGGACAGGATGATAGAGTGTGCGCCTATACCTCTCTGGCAGCCATGCTGGAGACAGAGACACAGAAGTATACATGCTGCTGTCTGCTGGTGGATAAAGAGGAAATCGGAAGTGTAGGAGCTACAGGAATGCAGTCCCGTTTCTTTGAAAATACAGTGGCAGAGCTGATGGAGTGCGCCGGGGAATACAGCGAGCTGGATCTGCGCCGCTGCTTAAGCCGCTCCAAGATGCTCTCTTCGGACGTAAGCGCCGCTTATGACCCGCTGTATGCATCCTTCTTCGAGAAGAGAAATGCGGCGTACTTTGGAAAGGGCCTTGTGCTGAACAAGTACACCGGGTCCAGAGGCAAGAGCGGCAGCAACGATGCCAACGCAGAATATCTGGCAGAGCTTCGCGGTGTGTTCGACAGCCAGGGAGTGGCATTCCAGACGGCAGAGCTTGGCAAAATCGACGTAGGCGGAGGCGGAACCATCGCCTATATCATAGCCCTTTACGGCATGGAAGTCGTGGACAGCGGAGTGGCAGTGCTGAATATGCACGCACCTATGGAAGTAACCAGCAAAGCCGACGTATATGAGGCTAAGAAGGGATATCAGGCGTTCCTGATGGCGTAAAAAATATAGAGAATTCCTATAAAGGCGGGGCTAATGCAGGTGCGGCAGCCCTGCTTTTATGATTTTTTAGCACATCTGGCAGCAGGACGCAAAAACCATAATAAAGAAATGGCATAGACGGAGGAAATGTTTTATGAAGAAAGTGAAAATTTTCGCACACAGGGGGGCCAGCGCCTATGCCCCTGAAAATACGATGGCTGCATTTGAGCTGGCTATGAAGCAGGGCGCCGATGGAATTGAGCTGGACGTGCAGCTTACGAAAGACGGTATACCTGTGGTGATCCATGATGAAAGAATTGACCGTGTCAGCAAAAGAAAAGGTGCGGTCAGAGAATTTACCTTTCAGGAGCTGCAGAAAATTCCGGTTCCAAACGGCATGTCCCAGTATGGGGAAGCTTGCGTACCCACCCTGGAGGAAGTTTTGGAGCTGGTAAAGCCAAGCGCCATGGAGGTAAATATTGAACTAAAAACAGGAATTTTCTGGTACCCGGATCTTGAAAAAAAGGTTCTCGACCTGGTTGAAAAAACGAGAATGGAGGAGCGAGTGATCTATTCTTCTTTCAATCATTACAGCATTCAACGGGTTCTCAGGGAAAAACCAGACGCCAATACGGCGTATCTCTTTAGTGACGTGATCGTAAAGGTCCAGGAGTATGCACGGGCCAACGGTGTAAAAGGTCTGCATCCGGGGCTGCACCATATAGAGATGGGCTTTCTGCAGGAATACTTGGACAGCGGACTTTCGGTCCGGGTATGGACGGTGGATCGGCCGGAGCAGATAAAAAGACTGATAAAAGCGGGAACGGATGCGGTGATTACGAATGTACCGGATCTGGCTCTGAAGGTGCGAAAAGAGATAGAAGATCAGCTCAGTCTTGAAAATACCCTGATTTGATATTATAATCAGATTATTAGCTGAAAAATCGGCAATGCTGGGAACGAATTAAATTTAAGGAGGAATCTGATTATGATCACCTGGAACAATTTAGACACCCTTGCGTCCTATAAGGAGCTTTTCAATCTGGACAAGGTAAATCTTAAGGAAGCTATGAGCGGAGAGAACGGTGCGGAGCGTGTAAAAAATTATAGCATTCCAATGGCAGAAGGGCTCTCCTACAATTTTGCTGCCAAGCAAGTAGACGACAAGATACTGGAAGCTCTGAAGAAGCTTGCCGAGGAAGCGCAGCTTACGGAAAAGTTTGAAGCCCTCTACAACGGCGAAGTCATTAATACAGGAGAGAAGCGCCGGGTGCTCCACCACCTGACCAGAGGCCAGCTTGGGAACGCTGTGGAGGCTGATGGAACGGACAAACGTGCTTTCTACACAGAGCAGCAGAGAAAGATCGCTGAGTTTGCGGGAAAAGTACATGCGGGGGAGATTACCAATGGAGCAGGTGAGAAATTTACCACCGTTGTGCAGATTGGTATCGGCGGAAGTGACCTGGGGCCCCGTGCCATGTACCTGGCTCTTGAGAATTGGGCGAAGAAAAACGGCCTGTTTAAGATGGAAGCGAAGTTCATCAGCAATGTAGATCCTGACGATGCGGCGGCTGTTTTGGCCTCTATTGATGTGGCACATTCTGTGTTTATCCTGGTTTCTAAATCCGGTACGACTCTTGAGACTCTTACAAATGAGTCCTTTGTAAAGGATGCTCTTGTAAATGCCGGACTGGATCCTTCCAAACATATGGTAGCGGTTACCAGTGAGACCTCGCCTTTGGCGAAGAGCGACGATTATCTTGCAGCTTTCTTTATGGATGACTATATCGGAGGACGCTATTCCTCCACTTCCGCAGTAGGCGGCGCCGTGCTGTCTCTGGCCTTTGGCCCGGAAGTATTTGCGCAGTTCCTGGACGGGGCGGCTGCAGCGGACAAGACGGCTGTCAACAAGGATGTATGGCAGAACCCGGCTATGCTGGATGCGCTGATCGGCGTTTATGAGCGCAATGTGCTGGGCTACCCCAGTACCGCAGTGCTTCCCTACTCCCAGGCCCTCAGCCGTTTTCCGGCACATCTGCAGCAGCTTGACATGGAGTCCAACGGAAAATCCGTAAACCGTTTCGGAGAGCCGGTAGAATATGTGACAGGGCCTCTGATTTTTGGAGAGCCGGGCACCAACGGACAGCATTCCTTCTATCAGCTCCTTCACCAGGGAACGGATATTGTGCCCCTTCAGTTCATTGGATTCAGAAAGAACCAGATGGACACAGACGTGGTCATCCAGGGAAGCACCAGCCAGCAGAAGCTCTGTGCGAATGTTGCCGCCCAGATTATGGCTTTTGCCTGCGGCAAGGAAGATGAAAACCGCAATAAGAATTTTGAGGGAGGACGTCCTTCCAGCATTATCATTGGCGGCCAGCTTACACCGGGAGCCATGGGCGCCCTTCTGGCACATTTTGAGAACAAGGTTATGTTCCAGGGCTTCTTATGGAACCTAAATAGCTTTGACCAGGAAGGCGTGCAGCTTGGAAAAGTTCTGGCAAAACGAGTTCTGGCCCATGAAACGGAGGGCGCTCTGAAGGTATTCAGCGATCTTCTGGACATTTAATGCATAAACCGCATTCATGCCGCGAGGCGCGCGTCATGCATCGCATGACATCCTTCCTATGTGCGCCTTGGCAATTCGCCGGAGGCATATCTGAAATATAAGAGGTGAAAACGAGAGCGTCTGCGGATGCTCTCGCTTTACCTGTTCGGAAGACTAAATTTCTTGTGGTTCTGCAGGGAATATGTTATATTCATAAGAAAAAACTTGAAAGGATGATTAAAAATGGAATACAGACCTAAGGGTGTTTGTTCACAGAGGATTATAGTGGAACTAAACGGGGATACTGTGGAGCATGTAGAATTTATCGGGGGATGTTCTGGAAATACCCAGGGCGTGGCCAGACTGGTAGAGGGAATGAAGGTTCAGGACGCCGTGTCAAGGCTGCAGGGAATCCGGTGCGGATTTAAGCCCACGTCATGCCCGGATCAGCTTGCCAAGGCGCTGCTTGCGGCATCCGGACAGGAAGCATAGGCCAGGGCAAGGGGAGCAAGAAGCATATGAAAAAGATAGGAATTATCGGCGCTATGGAAATCGAAGTAGAGCGCTTAAAACAGGATATGACGGTTCACCGCTCTGTAGTCAGGGCCCGTATGGAATTTTTCGAGGGAGAGCTGAAGGGGCGGCCTGTGGTAGTGGTTAAAAGCGGTATTGGCAAGGTGAATGCTGCTGTCTGTACCCAGATCCTCATTGACGATTTTCAAGTGGAGGCTGTGATTAACACGGGGATAGCCGGATCACTGAACCCGGAAATCAATATCGGGGATATCGTAATATCCACGGATGTAGTGCATCATGACATGGATGCGGTTAACTTCGGTTATGAACTTGGACAGATTCCCCAGATGGATGTGTTTTCCTTCCAGGCGGATCGGAAGCTTATAGAGCAGGCGGAAGAAGTCTGTGCCAGAGTGAATCCTGAGATCCGGTCATTCCAGGGAAGAATTGTCAGCGGCGATCAGTTTGTGGCGGATAAGCAGGTGAAGGAGAGAATTGTAAATACTTTCCATGGATTATGCACGGAGATGGAGGGAGCGGCCATTGCGCAGGCTTCATATTTGAATGGAATTCCTTTCGTGATCCTCAGAGCTATCTCCGACAAGGCGGATGACAGTGCCTCCATGGATTATCCCACCTTTGAAAGAAAGGCCGCAGAGCACTGCGTGAATCTGGTGGAAGGAATGATGGAGAGCTGAAGTCCTGGGGAGTGTTCTATGAATACCTTAGGCATTGAAAATATATTTTGACGATAATTTGAATAGCCGGCGCTGCCGGCTATTCTTTATATGCAATCTACTAGCGAAATTGATCTTCCAAAACACCGAATATGTGGATTTTTTTACCATACAGAGATATAATAAAAAGAACTATATTTTGACAAAGGATAATTCTTTACATGGGAGGGACAATGATAACAATAAAGGAGATTGCAGAAGAATTAAACGTAAGTCCAACTACGGTTTCAAATGTTATACACGGTAATCTAAAAAGAGTATCTCCCCAGAACGCAGAGCGTATATCTAAAAGGTTAAAAGAATTAAATTATATTCCTAATATGGGAGCTCGAATGTTAGCAAATGGAGATTCCAAGATTATTGGCGTCATTATGAATACTTTAGATGATAAAAATAATCAGATGGATAAATACTCTATGACATATGGAAATTTTAATAGTACTATTTTTAGTGTTTTGGAACGAGAAATACGACAAATGGGATTCTATATGATGTTTTACATAGCCCGCTCCATAGATGAAATCCTCACTGTTGTCAAAACATGGAATATTGACGGATTAATTGTGTGGGGGCTTATGGGAGAAAAGTGTCAGTCTTTGAGTGAAAAATTAGTAC
>HHCFC01400__coassemble_1380_pt1 | contig 27403 bp, 20 predicted proteins | sample HHCFC01400__metabat2_high_PE_014 | metagenome-assembled genome bin HHCFC01400
TATAAAATCAAAAGAATTCGGGCGGATTGCCACGCAGAATGCGAAAAATGTAATTCTTCAGAAAATCCGTGAGGAAGAACGCAAGGTTCTCTACAATGAGTACTATCAGAAGGAACGGGATATTGTAACCGGGATCGTCCAGAGATATGTGGGCAGGAATGTAAGCATCAACCTGGGAAAGGTAGATGCGCTGCTGACTGCGGATGAGATGATAAAGGGAGAGGTTTACCGTCCTACAGAGAGAGTCAAGGTTTACGTGCTGGAGGTAAAGGATATGCCGAAGGGACCGAAGATTCTTGTCTCCAGGACTCACCCAGAGCTGGTGAAGAGGCTGTTTGAATCTGAGGTGACTGAGGTAAAGGACGGAACCGTGGAGATCCGGAGCATTGCCAGGGAAGCGGGGAGCAGAACTAAGATCGCCGTTTGGTCCAACAATCCGGATGTGGATCCCGTAGGAGCCTGTGTAGGCTTAAATGGAGCCAGAGTAAATGCGGTTGTGGAAGAACTGCATGGAGAGAAAATTGATATCATCAACTGGGACGACAATCCTGCGCTTCTGATTGAGAATGCTTTAAGTCCCGCCAAAGTCATTTCTGTAATTGCTGATGGAGATGAGAAGACGGCCAAGGTTGTGGTACCGGATTATCAGTTGTCTCTGGCCATTGGAAAAGAAGGCCAGAATGCCCGTCTGGCAGCCAGGCTGACAGGATTTAAGATTGATATTAAGAGCGAGACCCAGGCGAGAGAGTCCGGCGATCTTCTGGAATATGAAGAAGATTACTACGAAGACGAATATTATGAGGACGAATACTACGACGAGGAATATTCAGAGGATTCTCAGGAATATGATGAAGAATATCCGGAAAATCCGGATGGATACCAGGAAGAGCAGCCCGTGGAAGAATCTGCCGGCGATGCCGGGACTGACGAGAGCCAGGATGAAGGAGATTGGGAATAAAAATGGCACAGAATAAACATATCCCCCTTCGTAAATGTACGGGATGCCAGGAAATGAAAACAAAAAAAGAGATGCTGAGGATTCTGCGGACGGCAGAGGGAGAGATTCTTCTGGATATGACCGGTAAAAAAAATGGAAGGGGCGCCTATGTGTGCCGCTCTAGGGAATGCTTTGAAAAGGCTGTAAAGAACAAAGGCCTGGAGAGATCTCTGAAAATTAAGATACCGGAGGAAACGTATGAAAGCCTCAAGAAGGAGATAGAATCTATTGAAGAGAGATAACGTGTTATCCCTTATGGGAATTGCCAAAAAGGCAGGAAAGATTGCATCCGGTGAATTCCAGACGGAGCAGGCTGTAAAGTCCGGCAGGGCTTGTCTGGTGATCCTTTCTGCAGAGGCTTCGGATAATACGAAAAAAAAGTTCCTGAATATGTGTGCCTTTTATAAGGTTCCTGCCTACTCCTATGGAACGAAGGAGGAACTGGGAGCAGCCATTGGGTGCGAATACCGGGCCTGCGCAGCCGTATTGGACCAGGGATTGGCTTTATCAATAGAAAAAAAGTTAAAAGCTTGCTGGAACGGAGGTTGTGAGAGTGGCGAATATTCGGGTACATGAATTGGCTAGGGAGCTTGGAAGAGAAAATAAGGAGGTTATGTCCGTTTTGAAAAAAAACGGAGTTGAGGTAAAGAGTCATATGAGTAATGTGGGAGCAAAAGACGCAGAAATGGTCAGGAAACATCTGGCTGGAAAAACCACTGAGATTAAGGAGGATGAGAATATGCAGAAGAATACAGAAGCAGATGCTGCAAAGAGGGCTGCAGCAGATTCCGCCGCAAAAGGCCCCTCGGCGGATGCGGGAAAGCAGGAAACGCCTGCCCATCCCAAAAAGAAAAATATTATTCAGGTATTTCGTCCTCAGAACAGTAAAACGGGAATGGTAAAGCCTGGATCGCGCCCCAGACCTCAGGGAACAAAAGGAAGCGGTTCCCGTCCGGGAGGCCCCAGGAATTCTCAGGGAGGCGGCAGCGCAAGATCCCAGGCAGGCGGAGCTGCTCCGGCGGGACAGGGAACCCCAAGGCGTACGGCAGCTTCTCCCCAGGGCCAGCCAGCCCCACAGAGCGCAGCTCCCCAGGAGCTGAAGACAGAAAGCGCTCCGGTTAAGGCGGCCGAGGTTAAGACGCAGCCGGCTGCGGCAGCTCAGAACACAGCAAAACCAGTCTCACCAGCCGGAGGGCAGAATGCTTCCAGAAGTTCTTCTGTGCGTCCCCAGGGGAACCGTTCTGAAGATCGCCAGGGCAGCAGAGGCCAGGGCGGGCGCTACGGAGAAGGCAGTTTTGGAAGAAATCAGGGTTCCCGTCAGGGCGGACGTTCCGAAGGCGGAAGATTTGAAGACCGCCAGGGAAACAGAAACCAGGGAAATCGTTTCTCAGAGGGCGGATCAGGAAGAAGCCAGGGTTCCCGCCAGGGCGGACGTTCCGAAGGCGGAAGATTTGAAGACCGTCAGGGCAGCAGAGGCCAGGGAAACCGTGAGGGCGGATCAGGAAGAGGCCAGGGCTCCCGTCAGGGCGGGCGTTCCATGAGCATTCCCAAGGCGCCAGTTGAGGCGAAGCCTTTAGAAAAGGAAAGCAGGAAGCGTACGGAGCGAGGAGACCGCAACCGCACAGAGAAGGGCGAAAAGCTGGAGAGAATGGAGAGAAATGTCCGGCAGGGACAGAAGCCCCAGAAGAATCAGCAGAAAACAGCCAAGAATGCGAAGCAGCCTGTGCAGAAGCCTGCTGAGAAGCCGGAAGAGACCATTAAGAATATCGTAATCCCGGAGAAGCTTACCATCAAGGAGCTGGCGGATGCCATGAAGGTACAGCCGGCGGCTATCGTAAAGAAACTTTTCCTTCAGGGAACCATGGTGACAGTAAACCAGGAAATCGACTTTGATAAAGCAGAAGAAATTGCGTTGGAATTCAACTGTATCTGCGAGAAAGAAGTGAAGGTCAATGTGATCGAGGAGCTTCTCAAGGAGACGGAGGACGCAGAGGAAACCCTTGTTCCCAGATCACCGGTTGTCTGCGTAATGGGCCACGTTGACCATGGAAAAACTTCTTTGCTGGATGCCATCCGAAATACCCATGTAATCGATAAGGAAGCCGGCGGAATTACCCAGCACATTGGAGCGTATGTGGTATCCATAGATGGACAGAAGATTACATTTTTAGATACCCCCGGCCATGAAGCCTTTACGGCAATGCGTATGCGGGGAGCCAATGCCACGGATATTGCGATTCTTGTAGTTGCGGCGGACGACGGAGTGATGCCTCAGACCGTGGAAGCTATCAACCACGCAAAAGCAGCCGGAATTGAGATTATTGTGGCGATTAATAAGATAGATAAGCCCAGCGCAAATGTGGAAAGAGTAAAACAGGAGCTTTCGGAGTATGAACTTATTCCTGAAGACTGGGGCGGCAGTACGATCTTTGTCCCTGTCTCCGCACACACCCATGAGGGGATTGACACGCTTCTGGAGATGATCCTTCTGACTGCTGAGGTTTCTGAACTGAAAGCTAATCCTAACAGAATGGCAAGAGGTCTTGTTATTGAGGCAGAGCTCGACAAAGGAAAAGGACCGGTGGCTACAGTCCTGGTACAGAAAGGAACGCTGCATATAGGAGATCCCGTAGCGGCAGGTTCCTGCTATGGAAAAGTCAGGGCCATGATGGATGATAAAGGACGCCGGGTGAAAGAGGCAGGGCCTTCCACACCTGTTGAGATTCTTGGTTTCAGTGACGTTCCAAATGCTGGAGAGATTTTCATGTCTATGGACTCCGAGAGAGAGGCAAGGAGCTTTGCGGAGACCTTTATCAGCGAGGGAAGAGAGAAGATGCTGGAGGAGACAAAATCCAGAATGTCTCTGGATGATTTGTTCTCACAGATCCAGGCCGGCAATCTGAAAGAGCTGGATATCATTGTAAAGGCAGATGTCCAGGGATCTGTGGAGGCTGTTAAGCAGAGTCTGCTGAAGCTTTCAAATGAAGAAGTCATTGTAAAGATTATTCACGGAGGCGTTGGCGCCATCAACGAATCGGATGTAATCCTGGCTTCTGCGTCCAATGCGATTATTATCGGATTTAACGTAAGACCGGATGCGGTGGCGAAGGCCACAGCAGAGCGTGAGGGCGTGGACGTCCGTCTGTACAGAGTGATTTACGATGCCATCGCTGATGTAGAAGCTGCCATGAAGGGAATGCTGGATCCTGTTTATGAGGAGAAGGTGATTGGACACGCAGAAGTGCGCCAGCTCTTCAAGGCATCTGGAGTGGGCACCATTGCCGGAAGCTACGTGACTGACGGAATCTTCCAGAGAGGCTGCTCTATCCGTATTTTCCGGGAAGGAAAGCAGATTTATGAGGGCTCTCTCGCATCCTTGAAACGGTTCAAGGATGATGTGAAAGAAGTGAAGTCCGGATATGAATGCGGACTTGTATTTGAAAAATTTAATGACGTGCAGGAGGAAGACACAGTAGAGGCTTATACTATGGTTGAGGTTCCAAGGTAAAGCCGGAAGGAATGATTGTAGAATGAGAAAAAACAGCATAAAAAATACTCGAATCAATGGTGAGGTTCAAAAGGAACTCTCAAGAATTATTCAGACTGAAATCAAAGATCCCAGGATCGCTCCAATGACTTCGGTGGTAGCAGTGGAGGTGGCGCCGGATTTAAAATCCTGCAAGGCGTACATTTCTGTCCTGGGAAACGCCCAGGAATGCCAGGATACTCTGGCAGGCCTGAGAAGTGCGGAAGGTTACATCCGAAGACAGCTTGCACACACCGTGAACCTGCGGAACACGCCGGAGATCCGGTTCATTCTGGATCAGTCTATTGCTTACGGCGTGAATATGTCGAAGCTTATTGACGATGTCGTATCTGGCATCCACAGAGAAAAGGAGGATGAAGAAAATGAATCTGAGGCCTGATCTTGCAGAAGAACTGAAAAATGTAAAGACCGTCACCATTGCGGGACATATTCGTCCGGACGGGGATGCTGTAGGTTCCTGCATGGGACTGTATCTGTATTTAAAAGAAAATATGCCGCAGCTTGATCTTAAGGTCTTTTTAGAGGAAATGCCCCAGTCGTATTATCTGCTGCAGGATTCCTCTGAGATTTGTCACTCCTTTGAGGAAGAAAGGGAATCGGATCTGTTTTTCTGCCTGGACTGTGCAGATGAGCTGCGTCTGGGGAAGGCGGTAAAATATAAAAACAGCGCAAAAAAAACCATCTGTGTGGATCACCATATCAGCAACGGCGGCTTTTGCGATGTCAACTATGTTGTGCCGGAGGCCAGTTCCACTTCCGAACTGATTTATTCTCTTCTGGAGAAAGACAAAATCACGCAGCCTGCGGCTGAGGCGCTGTATATGGGAATTGTCCATGACACAGGTGTATTCAGACATTCCAACACAGCGCCGGAGACACTGGAGGCTGCTGCGGATCTTCTGCGCAAGGGAATAGACGGTTCAAAGATTATCAACCTGACCTACTATGACAAGACATATTATCAGAACCAGATCCTGGGAAGAGCCCTTTTGGAGAGCATCCTTCTTCTGGACGGTAAAATTATATTCAGCGTGGTTCGGCGCAGGCAGATGGTCTTTTACGGAGTAGAGCCTGCTGATCTGGATGGAATTGTACAGGCGCTGATGAGTACTGCAGGAACAGAGGCCGCCATCTTTATGTATGAGACGGATCCTCAAGTATTCAAAGTAAGTTTAAGATCCAGAGATAAAGTGGATGTCAGCAGCATAGCAAGCTTTTTTGGAGGCGGAGGCCATGTTCATGCGGCTGGCTGCACCATGCAGGGGTCTGTGTACGATGTGGCAAATAATATTACCTATTATATAGAAAAGCAGCTTCAGGAGACGGAGAAGCCACAGGAGGATCCGGTTCAGGAGACAGAACAGTGATTCACGGGATTCTGAACGTATACAAAGAAAAAGGCTACACTTCTCATGACGTTGTGGCAAAGCTTCGAGGGATTGTAAAGCAAAAAAAAATCGGACATACCGGCACCCTGGATCCTGAGGCTGAGGGAGTTCTGCCGGTGTGCCTTGGAACAGCCACCAGGGTTTGTGATCTTCTCACAGAAAAAAAGAAAACATATCGGGCGGTTCTTCTCCTTGGGAAGGTTACCGACACCCAGGATCTTACAGGACAGGTTCTGTCACAGCGCCCTGTGGAGTGCAGAGAAGAACAGGTGCGTGAAGTCTTAGGGAGTTTTGTGGGAGAGAGAGAGCAGATTCCCCCCATGTATTCAGCCGTGAAGGTGAATGGGAAAAGACTGTATGAGCTTGCCAGACAGGGCCAAGAAGTGGAGCGAAAGCCGAGGAAAGTAATCTTTTATGAAATCCTTCCTGAGAAAATTGAGCTTCCAAGAGTTACTTTTCTGGTGACATGTTCCAAAGGGACGTATATACGGACTCTCTGCCACGACATTGGGGAATCTCTGGGATGCGGCGGCTGCATGGAATCTCTTATCCGAACAGCCTCCGGCAGTTTTAGAGCTGAAGAAAGCCATACCCTGGACTGCATAAAATACATGGTGGAAGAAAACCGGCTGGAGGAAATATTGCAGCCGGTGGACACTGTCTTTTTCGATCTTCCCGGCGTAACACTTGGGGAGAAAGCTCTGCGGCTTGTTCAGAATGGAAATCCTTTTCCTGGGTCAATGGTCCAAGAAAAGGGAGAACCCGAGGATGGAAAAAGAGTCCGTGTCTACGGGGAAAATCAGGAGTTTTTGGCTGTTTATCAGTGGAAGGCAAAACAGAGCCTGTATTACCCCGTAAAAATGTTTCTCCCAGACAGGAGATGAAAGTGAGTCTTGAAAATTACGGAGGCGGAGGTTGACATGAAGTATTACAGCGGTACAACAGATTTTGCTTCCGATCTGCCCAGCGCCGTGACGCTTGGGAAATTTGACGGTATGCACAGAGGGCATCAGAAGCTGTTCCAGAAAGTCTGCAGTCAGGAAGGAATGAACCGGACAGCGTTTATCATAGCGCCGGAGGATGTACCTTGTCTTCTCACGAAAGGGGAGAAGCAGGAAAAGCTGCTGCACTGGGGCTTTGATACGGCTATTGACTGTCCTTATGTTCCGCAGATCCTCAGTATGACCCCGGAGGATTTTATAGAAAAAATCCTAGTGGAAAGACTGAAGGTGCGTTATATCACTGTAGGATCTGATTTCCGGTTTGGATGCGGGCGGAAAGGGGACACAGTTCTGCTGTGCCGTCTTCAGGAAAAATACGGTTACCGGATTGACGTAATTGATAAAGAGAGGTATAAAGAAAGGGAGATCAGCAGTACCTTTGTAAGGGAGGCTATACAGGAGGGTGACATTGAACTTGCCAATCGTCTTCTGGGCTTTTCCTATCCTGTATTGGGAGAAGTAAAGCATGGCCGGCAGCTTGGCCGGCGTCTGGGGATGCCTACGATTAATATGGTTCCAGATAAAAGGAAAATCCTTCCTCCGCCAGGAGTGTATTTCACCCGGGTCAGGACGGAGGACGGCAGTTTCAGAGGCGTTACAAATGTTGGGTACAAGCCTACTGTGGACGGAAGCTTTTTAGGAGTGGAAACCTACCTGTATGATTTTGACGAAGACCTGTATGGAACTGAGGCAGAGGTATATTTTGAGCATTACCGCCGGCCGGAACAGAAATTCTCAGACCTGGAGGCTCTGAAGACACAGATGTTCCGTGATCTGGCAGCAGGAAGGGAGTTCTTTGCATGAACCATGATTTGTGGTGGCTGAGCTGTGTTCTCTTTATATTCAGCGCCATTTTTGCGGGGGCATCGGCTTTTTTCCGTTTAAAGGGACAAAAGAGCGATGTGTATGGAGGGCATACAGAGGCCAGAGTGGTAGATATTGTTACGGAACCAAGAAGAGGCAGATTCTCACTGTCGCAGTTTGGAAACCGCCAGGCTGCGGTTCTGGAGTATTTTGCCGGAGGAAAGCTTTATAAAGTGACGGACGGCACGGATGCCTATCCTTGTCCTTTTCACATGAATGAGAGGCTTTCCATTTGCTATAATACAGAAAACCCAAAGGAATATGTAATTGTACACCGGGATACCTGGAGGCGTTTCGGGACGGCAAGCGCCTTTGGGGCCATACTTTTTGTGCTGGCAGGGTGTGCGGTTTTTTTTGCATATGCCTCAGGCGTGGCCTGACGGGGGAACAGTAGCTGTGAATAGTAACGAACAGCAAGTTTGCCTCAGATTTTCGTGTCCTGGGAGGTTGACTCCCTGAGAGGAATATGCTATATTAGACAAGTATGAATTCAGCCGATACTCGGAAGCCAGGAAACTCCGACCAGCTTCTTAGTGTCAGGCGGTTATTGTATGAAGGAGGAAGAATCATGATTTCAAAGGAAAAGAAGACAGCCATTATCAATGAGTATGCCAGAACACCTGGTGATACTGGTTCACCGGAGGTTCAGATTGCAGTACTCACTGCAAGGATTCAGGAGCTGACTGAGCATCTGAAGACACATCCGAAGGATCACCATTCAAGAAGAGGACTTCTGAAGATGGTAGGTCAGAGAAGAGGACTTCTTGCTTATCTCAGAAAGACGAACCTTGAAGGATATCGTGAGCTGATTGCAAAATTAGGAATCAGAAAATAATCAGTGCAGAAGGGCGGACGGTATTCGTCTGCCCTCATTTTATGATTTTGTCTGGAGAAAAAGACGCATACGTATGGCGGAGACACCGGAATCATCCCGAGACCACTGAAAAGGAGATTGTGGAGAAAATCTTTTTTTCAGTTGTTTCGGAATTTCCAGGGGTGCGCCTTGTATGTGTCTTTCAATAATAAAGAAAAGGAGAAAAATATGTACAAGAGTTTTTCAATGGAACTTGCCGGCAGGACTCTGACCGTAGATGTGGGCAGAGTGGGAGCGCAGGCCAATGGCTGCGCCTTTATGCATTACGGAGAGACCACGGTTCTTTCAACCGCCACCGCTTCTGAAAAACCCAGGGATGGAATTGACTTTTTCCCTCTCAGCGTGGAATATGAAGAGAAGTATTATGCGGTAGGAAAGATCCCCGGAGGCTTTAACAAGAGAGAGGGAAAGGCATCGGAAAACGCTGTCCTCACTTCCAGAGTGATCGACCGTCCCATGCGGCCTCTTTTCCCTAAAGATTACAGAAATGACGTTACCCTGAACAATATGGTCATGTCTGTAGATCCCCAGTGCCGTCCTGAGCTGACTGCTATGCTGGGATCCGCTATTGCGGCTTCTATTTCGGATATTCCTTTTGACGGGCCCTGCGCTATGACACAGATGGGATTGGTAAACGGCGAGCTGATCGTAAATCCTTCACAGGAGCAGTGGGACAACGGAGATCTGCAGCTTACGGTTGCCTCTACCAGCCAGAAAGTCATTATGATTGAGGCAGGCGCCAATGAAGTGAAGGAAGATGTGATGATTGACGCAATCTACAAATGTCATGACATTAACCTTACCATCATTGACTTTATCAATAAAATTGTGGCTGAGACAGGAAAGCCCAAACACAGCTATGAGAGCTGCGCCGTTCCAGAAGCTCTTTTTGAGGAGATGAAGAAAATCGTCACCCCGGAGGAAATGGAGGAAGCTGTATTCACGGATGTGAAACAGGTGAGGGAAGAAAATATCCGTCAGATCCAGGGACGGCTGGAAGAAGCATTTGCAGAGAATGATGAGTGGCTCCCGATGATTGGGGAGGCTCTCTATCAGTATCAGAAAAAGACCGTCCGCAAGATGATTCTGAAGGATCATAAGCGTCCCGACGGACGTGCCATTACTCAGATTCGTCCCCTGGCTGCTGAGGTGGATATCATTCCCAGAGTTCACGGATCAGCTATGTTTACCAGAGGACAGACCCAGATCTGCACTGTAACCACCCTGGCCCCCCTTTCTGAGATGCAGAAGATTGACGGTCTGGATGAAAACATTGTAGGCAAACGCTATATGCACCACTACAATTTCCCCTCCTATTCGGTAGGTGAGACCAAGGTAAGCCGCGGACCGGGACGTCGGGAGATCGGACATGGAGCTTTGGCTGAAAAAGCACTTGTTCCTGTGCTTCCCTCAGAGGAAGAATTCCCCTATGCGATTCGTACAGTTTCAGAGACTTTTGAATCCAACGGATCCACTTCCCAGGCCAGCGTCTGCGCCTCCACGATGTCCCTGATGGCAGCCGGCGTACCCATCAGCAAGCCGGTAGCTGGTATTTCCTGTGGTCTGGTAACTGGTGAGACAGACGATGATTACATTGTTCTGACCGATATCCAGGGCCTGGAGGATTTCTTCGGAGATATGGACTTTAAGGTGGCGGGAACCCATGACGGCATTACCGCTATTCAGATGGATATCAAGATTCACGGTTTGACAAGACCGATTGTGGAAGAGGCTATCGCCCGGACAAAAGAAGCAAGGGAGTACATTCTCACAGAGATCATGGAGCCCTGCATTGCCAAGCCCAGGGAGAGCGTAGGAAAATATGCTCCCAAGATTATCCAGCTTATGATTGATCCTCAGAAGATTGGCGACGTGGTAGGCCAGAGAGGAAAGACCATCAATACCATTATTGAGCGTACAGGAGTGAAGATCGACATCACGGATGACGGAGCCGTTTCTATCTGCGGTACGGATCAGGAGATGATGGACAAGGCTGCTGAGATGGTACGCATCATTGTGACAGATTTTGAGGCAGGCCAGATCCTCACCGGAGAGGTAGTAAGCATCAAGGAATTCGGCGCTTTCGTGGAATTTGCTCCTGGAAAAGAGGGAATGGTTCACATTTCCAAGATTTCCAAAGGCAGAATCAATCGGGTGGAGGACGTCCTGACCCTTGGAGATAAGGTAAAGGTAGTATGCCTTGGAAAAGATAAAATGGGCCGAATGAGCTTCAGCATGAAAGATGTAAAAGAAAAATAGAACAGCCAGAAGATATTTCAGACAGGCGGAGGCAGAAGATGTCTCCGCCTGTCTTGGGTTTTACTGGCGTTTTATGTTTTTTATTTACTTTTTGGGGCCTGTGGACTATAATAATGACTTAGCAGTATCTTTTGATCTCACATCATATTGTGATTTGTGTCAAGACAGAATAGCGTCGGCGAATATTGTCAATATGAGGAAATATCAGGAAGATTTTCTAAACGGCAATATCAAAATGACAATCAAAATAATTATCAAAATAAAAGAAAGGATAATGGTATGAAACGAAAAGCACTGACGGTTTTATTAGGAGCTTCTCTGGCGGCAGCAGCCGTGTCAGGATGCGGCTCCGAAAACCGGGAGGATAATGAGCAGACAGTCGTTGTATCGGATATGGAAATTGTTGAAGAGGAAACCGAGTCAGAGCCGGAAACGGAAACCGAGACCGAACCCCAGACAGAAAGTATGAGTCTGGATCTCCAAGAGGAAAGCGGCGCAGAAGCCGGTATCCAGACAGAGAGCGATGTCTTGCTGGAGAGTGAGACGGAGGAAGAAACCGCTGCCGGGGACAGTATGCGGCCTTCTCTTCAGGGAACAGATAATGAAGGCGAAGATAATGAAGATGAAGAAGAAGCGACAAGGACAGAAGGACTGAAAGAAGAAGATCAGGAGACAGAAAGAAAGTCTCGGATACAGACAGAAAAACAGACAGAAAAACAGACAGAAAAGAAATCCAGTTCCTCTAAAAAATACAGCTCGAAACAAACAGAAAAAAAGGAGACAGAAAAAAAGGCTGTCTCGAAAGAAACAGAGAGAAAATCAGAAACTGAGACTGAGTCTGAATTTGAATCTGAATCAAAAAGGCGTGTGGAAACGGAGAGTAAAGGAGGAAACTCTGCCGCTGAAAGCGCCTCTGAGACTTCCAACGGTGTAAAACGTGAGACAGAGACGGAGACCGAAACCGAGACAGAGACCGAAACAGAGACCGAAACCGAGACGGAGACAGAAACAGAGACAGAAACCGAGACGGAGACTGAAACTGAAACCGAAACGGAGACGGAAACCGAGACGGAGACCGAAACCGAGACGGAGACCGAAACCGAGACGGAGACAGAAACGGAGACGGAAACCGAGACGGAGACAGAAACGGAGACAGAAACCGAAACTGAGACGGAAACCGAGACAGAAACTGAAACCGAGACAGAATCAGAAGCCAGCCTGGAAGCGGGCCCGGCAGTGGTGAATGACCGGGTAAATATCCGGGAGACACCTTCCATGGAAGGAGCTGTTCAGGCTCTTTTGACGCCGGGAATGGAGATCCGGTTACTATCCAAGACAGATGATTGGGCGCAGATAGAGTATGAAGGAGCGTCAGGGACAGAAACGGGTTATATGCGTTTAGAGTATCTTTCTCCCCAGGAAGATTTGTATTGTACCATGGAGAGAGTAAATCTCCGGGAGGCTCCATCCGAGGATGCGGACATAAAAGGAACCTTGGATGCAGACACTCAGGTAGTGGCTATCGGGGAGATGACGAATGGATGGTTAGAGGTTCGATGCAGTCTGAATGAATCCGCAGTGGAAGGCTATATTTTGGGAGAGTATCTGGAGCAGGTTCAGGCTGCGACATCCCAAAGTGAAACAGAGACAGAAAGCGAAGCGGAGAGAAGCACTAAAGCCCAGGCGAAATCAGAAGCCGAGGAATCTCTTTCAGGGCTTGCGGTAATTAACAATCGTGTAAATGTCAGAGAAGAGCCTTCTATGCAAGGTAAGGTACAGGATCTGCTTCTGACGGGTGAAAAAATAGCGGTTCTCTCTGAAAGCCAGGGATGGTCGCAGATAAAGTATGAAGACTCTGGAATAGAGAAAAGCGGATATGCCCGCTCAGAGTATCTGTCGGAAATCGAATCCGTTTATACAGTGGATGAGAACGTCAATCTCCGAAAAGAACCCTCAAAGGAGGCAGAAAAGATTACAACGATACCGGCGGGTGAAGAAGTTCTGGCAGAAGAAGAACTTTCAAATGGCTGGGTAAAGGTGGTATACAGTCTGAATCAGGCGCCTGCAGAGGGGTATATTCTTGGAGAATATCTGTCCCAGAAAAATCTGGAAGATATGGATGAGACGATTGTATCAGAGTATCGTGCTGGTATAGAGGCCGAAGAACTTGTGGGAGACTCAGCAGACAAAACAGAGACCGAGACGGAAACGGAGACAGAGACCGAGACGGAAACGGAAACAGAGACCGAGACCGAAACGGAGACCGAGACCGAAACGGAAACAGAAACTGAAACAGAAACGGAAACGGAGACAGAGACCGAGACGGAAACGGAGACAGAGACAGAGACCGAAACGGAAACAGAGACCGAGACGGAAACGGAAACGGAGACAGAGACCGAAACGGAAACAGAGACCGAGACGGAAACGGAAACGGAGACAGAGACCGAGACGGAAACAGAAACCGAGACCGAGACGGAATTTGAGACAGAAACAGAAATGGAATCTGAAACCAGGAGAGGAGCTGGCTCTGGAAGCTTGACAAATACAGCAGTTTCTGCTGACACACAGGCAGAACTGATCCGGGAGCTGTTCCCCGAGGTGCAGACAGCAGGTATTTTATACTCTCAGGATAATGATGAAGCAGATGAGGTTCTGGAAGACTACAGGGACGCTTTGGCAGAATATGGGATAGCGCTGGTAGAGGAAAGCATTCAAGAGCCTGTGGATATCGATTTAGCGGCTTCTGTTCTTGTGGGAGAAGCGGACTGCATTATTTACATAGAGGACCATATGATTGAGGAATTGCTGAATACAGTGGCGGCTTATGCCAATGAGACAGGAATTCCTGTAATCGGCATTTCACAGGCTCATACTGAGGCAGGATGCGTAGTGGCTCTGGAAAACAACACGCTGTATGTAAATCAGAAAGAGGCTCAAATGCTGGGATTTGAGGTTCCAGATTCCTATGAAGGAGCCGTTGAGGACGGACAGTAAAAGACAGCAGGAGATATTATGGAAAAAGAACAGATAAGCTGCAGGGAAGCGGCTGTGGGACTTTTGGATTTTATTTCCAAAAGCCCCAGTCCTTTCCACGTGACAGCCAATATTGAAAAATACCTGAAAGAGGATGGGTATGAGTTTTTGCCTGAAAGCAGAAGATGGCATCTGCAAAGAGGCGGGAAGTATTATGTGATGCGGAATGGATCTTCCATAGCGGCATTTCAGATCCCTCAAAATTTTAAAGAATTGCAGGGATTTCAAATGATCTGCAGTCACACGGATTCCCCATCGTTTAAAATCAAGGAATCTTTTGAAATCAAAGGGGATTCTTACTATAGAAAGCTCAATGTGGAGAAATATGGAGGGATGATCTGTTCCTCCTGGCTGGATCGACCTTTGTCAGCGGCAGGCCGAATTATGGTATGCCAGGATGGAAAAATCGTTTCTAAATTGGTAAATCTAGATCGAGATCTTTTGATGATTCCTAATCTGGCGATTCATATGAACAGGGAAATCAACGAGGGAGTCCGCTACCAGGTTCAACAGGATCTCTGTCCGGTTCTGGGAGCGTCAGGACAGGGAGAGAGTTTTCTTAAAATTCTGGCTGAGGCAGCGAATGTGGAAGAGGATGAGATTCTGGGAACGGATCTGTATCTTTATAATCGGCAGCCAGGAACCTTCTGGGGACAGGAAGAAGAATTTATCGCAAGCTCCCGGTTGGATGATCTCCAGTGTGTATATGGAACTCTTATGGGATTTTTGAAATCGCTTCCCACAGGGAATGTTTCTGTATTCGCTGCTTTTAATAACGAGGAAACGGGAAGTATTTCAAGACAGGGAGCAGCTTCTACCTTCCTTAAGGATCTTTTAAAAAGAATCAATCAGGGCCTTGGAGGGGATGAAGAGGATTACATTAAGGCTGCGGCATCCAGTTTTATGATCTCTGCGGATAATGCCCATGCGGTCCATCCGAATCATCCGGAGAAGGCGGATCCCGTGAACCGTCCCGTTATGAACGGGGGAATTGTAATCAAATATCAGGCGGAACAGAAGTATACCACGGATGCAAGAAGCGGGGCCGTTTTGAAGCTTCTGTGCAAAAAGGCTGGGATTCCATGGCAGATTTATACAAACCATTCGAATCAGCCAGGAGGTTCCACCCTGGGGAATCTATCTAACCTTCAAGTTTCCCAGTGCAGCGCCGACATTGGCCTGGCCCAGCTTGCTATGCATTCTGCCTATGAAATGGCAGGCGCCAAAGATGTTTATTACCTTCAGCGCCTGGCAGAAATGTTTTTCAGTACAGTTTTAGAAGTAAAAGAAGATGAATCTGTTTTGTTGGCATAGAGAGACTATACCTGCAGAGATTTCAGATCCTCAAAGAATTCCGGATAGCTGATTGTCACACAGTCGGCCTCCGGAATTTCTGTTTCCCCCTCTGCAGCGAGCGCCGCAATGGAAAAGCTCATGGCGATCCTGTGGTCCAGACCAGTCTTGATTGTGGCTCCATGAAGAGGCTTTCCTCCATGAATAATCATACCATCTTCAGTGGGAATGACATCAGCGCCCATTCGTTTCAAGTTCTCTGATACAGAGGCAATCCGGTCAGACTCTTTTACTTTCAGTTCAGCCGCATCCCGGATTACAGTGGTTCCCTGCGCATACGCTCCCAATACAGCCAACATGGGAAGTTCGTCAATTAATGTAGGAATGAGGCTGCCTTCAATGACAGTGCCGTGGAGGCTGCTGCTTTTTACCAGAAGGTCGGCCATAGGTTCAGGACCGGAACAGTCTTCATTCAGAAGGGTAATATTTCCGCCCATTGCCCGGCACACTTCCAGCATTCCGCTGCGTGTTGGGTTGATGCCTACATTTTTCAGAAGGATTTCTGAGCCAGGCACCAAAAGTGCCGCAGCGATGAAATATGCAGCGGAGGAAATATCTCCGGGAATGCGTATTTTTTGCCCGATCAGCCGGGAACCGGGTTCAATGGAAGCGGTCAGGCCGCTGCTGGAAACGGAGGCTCCCAGATAGCGGAGCATTCGTTCCGTGTGATCTCTGGAGAGGGCAGGCTCTGTTACACTGGTATTTCCTTCGGCGTACAGACCGGCCAGAAGAATACAGGATTTTACCTGGGCGGAAGCTACTGGGGAAAGGTAATGGATTCCCTGAAGCTTCTGCCCCTGAATCTTTAAGGGAGCGCAGCCGTTTCCTTTTGCGGAGGCAATGGAAGCATTCATCTTTGCGAGAGGATCGATGATTCTTCCCATAGGACGTTTCTGAATGGAAGCATCGCCTGTGATCTCACTGGAAAAAGGCTGCCCTGCCAGGATTCCGGACATAAGCCGAACCGTGGTGCCGCTGTTTCCAGCGTCCAGGATTTTAGAGGGAGCTTTCAGGCCATGCAGGCCTGCGCCGTGAATCACAACCCGGCTGCCTTCCTGGAGGATGTCGATTCCCATCTGCCGGAAACAGGAGATGGTGGACAGACAATCCGCTCCGGCAAGAAATCCTTCTGCCTCCGTGATCCCTTCAGACAGAGCACCCAGCATGACGCTTCTGTGGGAAATGGATTTGTCACCGGGAACGGTCAGCTCTCCGGTCAATTTTTTTGCTTTTGTGATTTTCATCATAATTTATTCTCCTTAAAATCAGCCTGTCACCGGATCCAGACCTTATATCTGTGCTGCTTTAATACCTCTGCAGCTTTGAGGGAAGGATCTTCCTCATAGAATTCAATACGCAGCACCCCCTCTTCAAATTCGCGGTTATGGACGATGCCGATATTTTTAATGCTGATATTATTGACCGCTAAAATTGTGGCAATCGTAGCGATTGCCCCTGATTCATCCACAATGTCGCAGTAAATCCGGTAGGTTTTTTTGATTGAACCAAGAGGCGAGGAAGAGAAAGAATCACGGTAATCCCGGGAACGTTCAAAGGCTCTGTAAATCTCCGAGCCAGTACCCTGAATCATAGCGGTTCTGGACTGCTCCATAAGCTGGATAAAAGTGTCCATCACCTGTGAAATGTTCTCTGCGTTTTCTATACAGATCTGTTCCCACATTTCAGGAGAAGAGGAAGCGATTCTTGTGATATCTTTAAAACCGCCGGCGGCGATCAGCTTCATATATTCTTCCTTTGAGTCCAAATCATGTACAGTGTTAACAAGAGCGGCGGCGATTACGTGAGGCAGATGGCTTACTGCCGCCGTAATAAAATCGTGCTGCCGGTAGTCCATGACTATGGGAAGGGCTCCCAGGGCGGATACCAGTTCTTTGTATTTCTGAATCCGTGATTCGTCTGTTTTGGACGTTGGTGTAATCACATAATAGGAATTTTCAAAAAGGTGAGCCTGGGAATTCAAGATACCGGATTTTTCAGAACCGGTCATGGGATGACCGCCTATAAAAGATCCCTCCAGCCCCATACGGGCCGCTGCCTCATGAATTTCTGTCTTGACACTTCCCACATCTGTCAGAATGCATGACGGAGAAACGCTGTCTTTAAGCTGCTCCAGGGCGTGGATATTGGCACCTACAGGAGCACACAGAAAAACATACTCGCACTCTTTAAATTTTGGATCTCCAGGAGAATGGCAGACTTCATTAATGATTCCCTGGCTGGCTGCTGCTCTCAGCGTTTCAGAAGAACGGGTATATGCAAGAATGCGGCAGTCGGGCTGACTGCGCTTTAAAGCCTTAGCCAGAGATCCGCCGATCAGGCCAAGGCCGACTAATCCATATGTTTTGCAGTTCATTTCTATCTCCTTCTTCGGGATATTTGCGGATATTTCACACAGCCCCCATTTTACTCTGAAAAAGCGGGACTGTCAAACTCCATATGTTTTGTCAGGTGGAGTTTTCTATGATTTCCTGTCAGGTTCCGGCTCATGGTGTAAAGCTTTTGCGTCTGGAATGAATTTACGGCTATTCGTTGCTTTTGCGTACTTCAATCTGAGATTTGATGGGCATTCCGCCTGCATCAAAATGGAAAATCGATCTGCTGCAAGTAAAATGGTTGTCAATTCTGGATAAAATACTTGCACTTTTCAAACAATTTTAGTAGAATATATCCATGCGGGTGTCATACACCCTGACTAACGAGTATTGGAGGAGAATAGCTATGAATGTTTATACAACGGACAAAATTCGCAATGTCGTAATTCTGGGTCATGGTGGCGCAGGGAAGACGAGTCTCGTGGAATCCATGGCCTATCTGTCGGGAATTACCAGCAGACTGGGAAATGTCACTGAAGGAAATACGATCAGTGATTTTGATAAAGAGGAAATTAAGAGAAAGTTTTCAATCAGCACCTCCATGGTACCGGTGATTTGGGGAGACACGAAGGTAAATATCCTGGACGCTCCCGGATATTTTGATTTCGTAGGTGAGGCAGAGGAAGCAGCGGCAGCGGCGGACGCTGCGGTTATCGTGGTAAACGGAAAGAGCGGCGTAGAAGTGGGAACCCAGAAGGCGTGGGAACTCTGCGATAAATATAAACTGCCGAGAATTGTTTACGTTTCCAATATGGATTTTGATAATGCCAGCTACCGTCAGGTGGTGGAAGACCTGACTGAGCTTTACGGCAAGAAGATTGCGCCTATCCACCTTCCGATCCGTGAGAATGAGAAGTTTGTGGGCTACGTGAACATCGTAAAAATGAAAGCACGCCGTTATGTGGATAAAGATAAAAAAGTAGAGTGCGAGATTCCAGACTATTCAAGAGAGTATCTGGATCGTTATCGTGAAAATCTGGTGGAAGCGGTGGCGGAGACCAGCGAGGAGCTCATGGACCGCTATTTCAACGGAGAGGAATTCTCCGAGGCGGAGATCCGGGCAGCCCTTCACGCCAACGTAGGCGACTGTTCTATCGTGCCGGTTACGATGGGAGCAAGCCTTGCCCTTCAGGGTATCCAGATTCTTTTGGACGATATTGTGAGCTATTTCCCGAGTCCCGAATTTCGCAAGATTGCCGGGGTAAACAGAAAGAGCAAAGAAGTATTCCAGGCGGATTATGATTTCTCCAAGGCAAAATCCTGCTTTGTATTTAAGACGATTGTGGATCCCTTCATCGGTAAATATTCCATGATCAAAGTGGCATCGGGAGTAATTAAGAGCGATGACACTCTCTACAATGTAAATAAGGACACGGAGGATCGTGTCAGCAAGCTGTACGTATTTGAGGGAAGCAAGCCTATTGAGGTGAAGGAGCTTCATGCGGGAGATTTGGGCGCAATCGGAAAGCTGAACGCTTCCACTGGAGACTCGCTCTCCACCAAGGCCACTCCTGTAGAGTACGGCGCTATGGATGTGTCAATTCCGTATACATACAAGAGATATAAAGCCAAGAATAAAGGTGAGGAAGATAAGATCGCTCAGGCTCTGGCCAAGATGGCTCAGGAGGATCTGACTATGAAGCCTATGAACGATGGCGAAAACCGCCAGTCCCTGATCTATGGTATGGGAGACCAGCATTTGGATATCATTGTGAGCAAGCTTCTGACTAGGTATAAAGTGGAAGTAGAGCTTACAAAACCCAAAGTTGCTTTCAGGGAGACGATCCGTAAGAGTTCTGACGTAGATTCCAAGTATAAGAAACAGTCCGGCGGACATGGACAGTATGGTCATGTAAAAATGCGTTTCTCACCCCTTGGCGATTTGGAAAAGACCTATGAGTTTGATCAGGAAGTTGTGGGCGGAGCAGTTCCCAAGAACTACTTCCCGGCGGTTGAAAAGGGCATTCAGGATTCCTGCCAGAAAGGCCCCCTTGCCGGATATCCTGTAGTGGGCGTCAAGGCTGTGCTTTACGATGGATCTTACCATCCGGTGGATTCCTCAGAAATGGCATTTAAGACGGCTGCAAGCCAGGCGTTTAAGAAAGGATTTATGGAAGCCAGCCCTGTCCTTCTTGAGCCCATCGCATCCCTGAAGGTTACGGTTCCGGATAAGTTTACCGGAGACGTTATGGGAGATCTCAATAAGCGCAGAGGCCGTGTGCTGGGTATGAATCCCGATCACAAAGGCAACACGATTGTAGAAGCTGACATTCCTATGTCTGAGCTTTATGGATATTCTACTCAGCTTCGCTCTATGACAGGCGGAAGCGGTACGTATGCATATGAGTTTGCACGTTATGAGCAGGCTCCTTCTGATGTGCAGGACAGAGAGATTGAAGCACGTGCCAATAATGAAGACGAATAATTAGTCAGTAATAGCCCGGATCCCTTTTTGAAAAGTGTGATCCGGGCTTGACTATTGTATCTCTGACGAAAGATTCATGGCTTGGGCTACCCAATCTGCTACCATGCGGTGTCCCAGAGGAGCCAAATGAATTCCGTCCGTGGTGACACTGTCTGGATTGCTGGCATTGGCCAGAGACAGAAGACGGTTCTGAAGGGGCACGAAAATAAGAGGTTCTTTTGCAAAGGTTTTTATGCAGGCGTGGATTCTTTCTCTGACTGACTCATAAGCGGGCAGCCAGGACAGCAGAATGGAAGGCGAGGAAAACAAAAAAGGCTCCAGAAGAAAAATTTGTCGGGTTCCATTGGAAAATAATGCGTAAATCAATTCTCTCAGGGCAGCTTCCGATTCATCCAGAAGAGTCTGGCTTTCATGGGGATTAAGGCCATTGTCGGCAAGCATTCCCGCTTCATTGATTCCGCCCAGGATAACAGCCGCATCAAATCTTCTTGTACTGTAAAAATCCAGATATTTCCTGTACATTCTTGGGAAAGTAAATCCATCGCTCCCGCCGTTTACCACAGAAAAATGTTTTGGGTCCAGACGTTCCGCAATAAATTTTACATAACCATTCCCAAGATTGTCTTCGGTAAAACAGTGGCCGCAGTCCGTGTTGCTTGCACCCAAAAAAAGAATATTCATAAGACTTTCCTCCCGGGTATATCCTATGTAACAATTCAGCCCGCGCCATTCGCAAAACCGCACTTCGTGCTAATTGCGGCTACCGCCGCTGAACTGTTACCTATCATACCATATTTTTTGAGGAATGGGTTCCCAATTTAAAAAAACTATGGTACAATACCGGGGAACGGGCATTATTGGCCTGTACGGAAAAAGAAAAAGGAGGACAGCAGCTATATGAAGCATATTAAGACTCTGAATACGAAACCTCTGCAGACGACGCTGAAAAAAGGCGGATGCGGTGAATGCCAGACTTCCTGCCAGTCAGCATGCAAGACTTCCTGTACAGTGGGAAATCAGACCTGCGAACACAGCAAATAATACATAGTTCTGTGGTCGGAGTGTTCTGCGACAGTAAACATATTACGGGGCTGCTGCAGAAGGAGAATTTTCGCAGCAGCCTTAAAGCTGTATAGAACGTTTCCTGCGGTTTGTCATGCCGCAGGCTGTATCAGATATGGATGAAGAAGAGATGCCTGATATGATTTTGCATATCAGGTCTTTTTTGGTAAAGAAGAGTAAGGGAGGAGCATGATTTTGGTCCATCAGTATAAAAATAATGGCTATAACATTGTACTGGATGTAAACAGCGGTTCGGTGCATGTGGTGGATGATCTGGTTTATGATGTAATTGAGCTTTTAAACCAGGAAAAAAAGCAGGAAGAGATTTTTTCGCTGCTTTCAGATAAATATCCCCTCCAAGAGCTTGAAGAGGCTGTGGAGGAATGTAAAGAGCTGGAAGAACAGGGGGTACTCTTTTCTAAAGACGTATATGAAAACGCTATTATTGATTATAAGGCAAGGAAAACGGTGGTGAAGGCGCTCTGCCTGCATATCGCCCATGACTGTAATCTGGCCTGCCGCTATTGCTTTGCGGAGGAAGGAGAATATCATGGACGCCGGGCGCTTATGAGCTTTGAAGTGGGAAAAAAGGCGCTGGATTTTCTGATTGCAAACTCTGGATCCAGGCGGAACCTGGAGGTGGACTTCTTCGGAGGAGAGCCGCTGATGAACTGGCAGGTGGTAAAGGATCTGGTGGCGTACGGAAGGCAGCAGGAAAAGCTTCACGACAAAAAATTCCGTTTTACCCTTACGACGAACGGCGTTCTCTTAAATCAGGAAGTTATGGATTTTTGCAACCGTGAAATGGGAAATGTGGTTCTAAGCATTGATGGAAGGAAAGAAGTCCATGACTATATGCGCCCCTTCCGAAGCGGCAAAGGAAGCTACGAGCTGGTACTTCCTAAATTTAAAGAGTTTGCGGACAGCCGTGAGCAGAAAAATTATTATGTAAGGGGTACCTTTACCCATCACAATCTGGATTTTTCCAAAGATGTCCTCCATCTGGCTGATTTGGGCTTTGACCAGATCTCCGTGGAGCCTGTGGTGGCGCCTGAGGATGAGGACTATGCCTTAAAGCCTGAGGACCTCTCGGAGATTTTGCAGGAGTACGATAAGCTGGCTGCAGAGATGGTGAAGCGGAAGAAGGAAGGAAAGGGATTCACCTTCTTTCATTACATGCTGGATCTCACAGGGGGCCCCTGCGTATACAAAAGGCTTTCAGGATGCGGGTCAGGGACGGAATATTTGGCTGTAACGCCCTGGGGAGATTTATATCCCTGCCATCAGTTCGTAGGAAATGAGAAGTATCTCATGGGAAATGTGGATGAAGGAATTACCAGAACAGACATAGTGGATGAATTTAAGGGATGCAACGTTTATACAAAAGAAAAATGCAGGAACTGTTTTGCAAAGTTTTACTGCAGCGGCGGATGTGCGGCCAATTCCTATAATTTCCATGGGACGATCCAGGATGCTTATGATCTTGGATGCGAACTGGAGCGTAAGCGGGTGGAATGTGCGATTATGATTCAGGCGGCGCTGGCCGACGAGGAGGAATGAGATTATGAAGATAAATAAGAAAAATGCAGGGATTGTCCTGGCGGTTCTGGCGGCGTTTTTACTGCTGATGGTCTACACGGCTGCTTTCGGATTTGGAAAGACGGGGACCGGATCGGCTAAAAATATTAAGAGGGGTCTGGATCTCTCCGGCGGCGTCAGCATCACCTTTGAGGCAAAAGGCGACCAGGCTCCCTCGCAGGAAGATATGAGGGACACAATCTATAAGCTGCAGCAGAGAGTGGATGCATACGACAGCGAAGGTCAGGTGTACCAGGAGGGAGAAGACCGGATCAATATAGAGATTCCGGGAGAAACAGACGCAAATGCCATTCTGGAAGAGCTTGGAAAGCCGGGAGCCCTTGAATTCAGGCTTACAGACGGTACCGTGGTTCTGGATGGTTCTCAGGTGGAGGACGCCTCTGTGCGGACCCAGGAAGACCAGATGGGGAATTCCCAGTATGTGGTGGAACTGATCCTCACGGACTCCGGAGCGGAAGCCTTTGCGGAGGCCACGGGAGAGAATATCGGATCGACCATTGAGATTGTTTACGACGGGGAGGTAATCAGCGCTCCCGTAGTGGAGGATGAGATCACGGGAGGCCAGGCTTACATTACAGGTATGGCCAACATTGAGGAGGCCCAGAATCTTGCTTCCTCCATCCGTATTGGAGCCCTTTCCCTGGAGCTTCGGGAGATTCGCTCCAACGTGGTGGGTGCTCAGTTAGGTGAGGATGCGATTCACAGCAGCCTTTTGGCAGGAGCCATTGGGTTGGTTCTGGTCATTATCCTGATGATCGTTGTCTATGCGCTTCCAGGTGTGGTTTCTGGCTTTGCGCTGATTTTCTATGTGGCGCTGATGCTGGTTACGCTGAATGCCTTTGACCTGACCCTGACCCTGCCCGGTATTGCAGGTATCATCCTGTCTATCGGAATGGCTGTGGATGCCAACGTAATTATTTATGCCAGAATCCGGGAAGAGATCGGGACAGGAAGGTCTGTGAGAGGTTCCATAAAGGAAGGATTTCACAAAGCCCTTTCAGCGATTTTGGATGGAAATATCACTACTCTGATTGCGGCCTTCGTCTTAAATCTTATGGGAAGCGGAAGTGTCAAGGGATTTGCCCAGACGCTGGCATTGGGCATCGTGCTTTCTATGTTCACAGCGCTGGTGTTCTCCAGACTTCTGGTGGTGGCTTTGTACGAGCTGGGATTTAAGGATCAGAAATATTATGGAAGAGAAAAGAAGCGGAAAGTGATTAACTTTGTGGGCATGAGGAAGGTAACTCTTGTCATTGCCGCCGCAGCGATCCTGGCAGGTCCTGTTGCTATGGGAATCCATTCTGCTTCAGGAAATGGCATTCTTAATCTCAGTATGGACTTTGTGGGAGGGACATCCACCAGCGTGGACTTCCCGGAAAACCTTTCTATACAGCAGATTGACGATGAGGTAAAACCTATTTTTGAGAATATAACAGGGGATGCTGAGATCCAGTCACAGAAGGTGGCGGACTCAAATCAGGTGATTCTCAAGACAAGAGTTCTCTCAGTGGACGAGAGAGAAGAGGTGGCTGCAGCCCTTCAGGAAGCTTATGGAATGGAAGATAAGGCTATCACCTTTGAGACGATTTCTTCCACTGTCAGCAGCGAGATGCGTCAGGATGCCGTGGTAGCTGTGATCATCGCCGCAATCTGCATGCTGATTTATATCTGGATTCGTTTCCGGGATATCCGTTTTGCTTCAAGTGCGGTGCTGGCTCTGCTGCATGATATTCTGGTGGTTTTCGCCTGCTATGTCCTGGTAAGGATTTCAGTGGGAAATACATTCATTGCATGTATGCTTACCATCCTTGGATATTCCATTAATGCTACGATTGTCATTTTCGACAGGATCAGGGAAAATCTTGTGCTGATGAGAGGAAGTGCTCTGGATGAGATTGTCAATACCAGCATTACCATGACGCTTACACGGAGTATCTATACTTCGCTGACTACGTTTATTACCATTGCGGTTCTCTTTATACTGGGTGTTCCCACCATCAGGGAGTTTGCGCTTCCCCTTATGGTCGGCATCGTTGCCGGGGGATATTCGTCTGTATGCCTGACAGGTGTGATCTGGTATAGGATGCGGGGCAGAGAAAGAAAGACGGCTTCATGAAAGAAAAATGGTTTATAGCAGCGAAAAAAGCTGATTTTCAAGAGATAGCAGCGAAATTCGGCATTGATCCGGTGACAGCCAGGATTATAAGAAACCGGGATGTGGTTGGAGAGGAAGCTATTAGGGAATATCTCAGGGGAAGCCTTGGAGATCTTCCCGATCCTGAAAGTCTCAGGGACTGCCGTAAAGCGGCGGAAATCCTTAGAAAAAAGATTCAGGAAAAGAAAAAAATCCGTATTATTGGGGATTATGACATTGACGGAGTAAACGCCTCCTATATTCTCTGGCAGAGTCTCAGGAGATGCGGCGCTCAGGTGGACTGTGAAATTCCAGATCGGATGAAAGACGGGTATGGACTCAATTTATCTCTGATTCAGTACGCTTTTGAAGAAGGGGTAGATACAATTCTCACCTGCGACAACGGAATTTCCGCACTGGAGCAGATTGCTTATGCCAAAGCCCGTGGGATGACGGTGATTGTCACGGATCACCATGAGCTTCTCTTTGCAAAAGAGGAAGAAGATGCGCATCAGGAGGCAGTAAAAATTCTGGAGAATGGAAAAGTCTTTCTTTTGCCTCAGGCGGATGCAGTGGTAAATCCCAAGCGTCCGGACTGTCCCTATCCTTACAAAAAGCTGTGCGGAGCGGCCGTTGCGTGGAAGCTGATCCAGGTTCTTTACCGCAGCTTTGGTCTGCCGGAGAGGGAGGCCAAGGAGTTCCTGGAGTTTGTGGCCTTTGCCACTGTGGGAGATGTAATGGATCTGGACGGGGAAAACAGGATTCTGGTAAAAGAAGGCCTGCGGCGTCTTCCTGATACGGGAAACTGCGGCCTGCAGGCCCTCATGGAGGTCAATGGTCTGAAGGGGCAGGAAATATCCTCTTATCATATTGGGTTTGTCTTGGGCCCCTGCATAAATGCCAGCGGCAGGCTGGATACGGCCAAGCGGTCTTTGCGCCTGCTGCAGTGCAAAGATCCCCAGGAGGCTCTGTCTCTGGCGGAATGCTTAAAAGAGCTGAATGATGAGAGGAAAGGGCTGACCCAGGAAGCGGTGGAAGCGGCCTGTGACGCAATCGAGGAAGAGGGGCTTTGGAAGGATCGGGTGCTGGTGGTGTATCTGCCCCAGTGCCATGAGAGTATTGCTGGGATTGTAGCCGGCCGGATTCGGGAAAAGTACTACAAACCGGTTTTCGTAGTGACGGACAGCCAGGAAGGAGCCAAAGGCTCCGGCAGATCCATTGAGGCTTATTCCATGTTTGAAGAGATGGTAAAGTGTGGAGATCTCTTTGAAAAATTCGGAGGCCATCCCATGGCGGCCGGTTTTTCGCTGAAAAGAGAAAGAATCCCTGAAATGCGGCGCAGACTGAATGAGTCCTGTTCCCTCTCAGAGGAAGATCTGATCCCTAAGGTTGTGATTGATGTGCCTATGCCATTTCATTACATTACAGAATCTCTGGTTCAGGAGCTGTCTGCCTTGGAACCCTTTGGAAAAGGGAATGAAAAACCACAATTCGCCCAGAAAAATGTACGTCTCCTCAGGGCCAGAAAGATAGGCAAAAACGGAAATGTAACGAAATGCCTGGCAGCCGGAGAGGACGGAACGATTCTTACAGCTCTGTATTTCGGTGATAGCGAGCAGTTTTCTAAAGAACTGGAAGAGGGATATGGGGCTGAAGAGGTGAGAAAGCTTTATCAGGGCCTGGAAAATAAAATTATGCTTTCCGTGATCTATTATCCTTCTGTAAATGAATATCAGGGAAGAAGAAGCCTTCAGATTGTAATTAAAAATTATCAGGTGCAGGGAGCCTGACAAGGGAGGTGCAAAATGCAGGGATATGAAAACTATGGTATGATGCAGCTTTTGGCAGCAGCAGGCTGTATTGCTGCCGTTGTTCTTTGTTTTGTGGCTGCACTGGTATATTTCCGATATAAAAACAAGAAATTTCTCATGAGAAGGATACGGAATTCCTGGGGAAAGATACCGGAGCGAAAGTATGATCCGACAGAGTTTGATGTGATAAGCCACTACTACGTAAACCGTGAGACAGATCGTTTTCAGATTGACGATATTACCTGGAATGATTTGGAAATGGATCAGATTTTCCAGCTTTTAAATCATACAAACTCCTTTTTGGGGGAAAGTTTTCTGTATTATCAGCTCCGCACCCCTGCTCTTAAAAAAGAAGAGCTGGAAGAGTTTGAAAGTATGGTTTCCTGGTTTCAGAGCCACACTAAAGAACGGGAGAAGATGGAGTACTTCTTTGCCCAAGTGGGAAAGACGGGCAGAAATTCCATTTTTGACTACATCTATAATTTAAAGGATGCATACAGCGGCAGCCTGTGGGTTCATTTTGGTTTCATTGCCATGATCCTGGCCTCCATAATCCTGCTTTTCATAAACCCTCAGCCTGGGATTCTTGCATTGCTGACCTCCATGGGAATCAGTATAGGGACATATGAGCATTATAAACGCCCCATTGCCCCGTACATTATC